>OKWP01000098.1_pt1 | contig 79135 bp, 76 predicted proteins | sample 1607251 | NCBI WGS metagenome assembly OKWP01 (sample SAMN07501073, study PRJEB24779) | human gut metagenome | isolation source: stool | host: human infant | place: USA: Pittsburgh, PA
TACAAGTTTAAACCAAAAAGAAGGTTTAAAGGAATAACCAGTCAGAATGTATCTGACAATATTAATATACGAGGAGGAAAGAGAATGAAAACAGCAACTTGTTTATGTGGGAAAGTATCGATTGAAGTAATAGATGTACATTCAGAAGTAGGTGCTTGTCACTGCTTGATGTGCCGGAAATGGGGATCAGGTCCGCTTTTGACGGTTGAAGCAGGAACGGCAAAGGATATTCGCATTCATTCTGAAGACTTGGTCAGCAGATATAAATCGTCAGAATGGGCTGAAAGAGGATTTTGTTCAAACTGCGGCTCAAATCTTTTTTACCATTTGCTGCCAACGGATGCACACAGTATTCCCATTGATTTGTTCGATGATTTGCCAGATGCTACTTTAACGACAGAAGTGTATTACGATCAAAAGCCAGAATATTATGATTTTGCTAATGAAACGAAGAAGCTGACTGAAGCCGAAATCATGCAAATGGTTCAGGAAAAATATTTCCACGAAACAAATGAATAAAAACTTGTTTGACCTATCCTTAGCTTCTATGGAGGAGAGGTTTTCATTCGATACTCAATAGGTAAACAACCACCGTAATCAAAAAGCAATTTAAATTAGACAAGCTCCTTTAGTAATATTTCACTAGAAAATCTTAAGAAATTTTGACGATAGAACGTTTTCATGCTATCGTAAAATTACAAAAAGGAAAGTGAGGGATCACGCATGATTGATTCATCAGTGAAGTAGAGAAGCTGCATTAAGACTGTACCTCTGGAGACTAAGGGAGCAGTGTGCAGATTTTCGAAAAATTGGTGGATAATCAGCGAGATTCCTTTTTGTGCATAAAGGGCTTATTTTCTGAAGGCCCGAATGTCTAAAAATAGCTCGTCGACCCAGTTTTTCGGAAATAACTGGGTCTTTTTTGGCTTCATTTGAAGTCATTGCGAGGTGTTTATAATGACAAACATAAAAATCGAACGTTTAACATTTGGATATGATCAATTAGGAACGCTGCTGTTCAACGATGCAAAATTAACTATTTCAGCTGATTGGAAATTGGGTCTTGTTGGTCGGAATGGGCGAGGGAAAACCACATTGCTAAATTTGTTAAGTGGAAAAATTCCCTATCAAGGGCAGATTATTCATCAGTTGGAAATGAATTATTTCCCTAAACAAATAAACGATCCCAATCAATTAACTTATTATGCACTATCAGAAAATGAAGAGTTAGAGATTTGGAAAATTGAGCGGGAACTCACGTTGCTACAATGCGACTTAAATGTGCTTTGGCGACCGTACTCAACATTGTCAGGCGGGGAGCAGACCAAAGTTCTTTTGGCACTGTTATTTCTAGATGATTATTCCTTTCCATTAATCGATGAACCAACGAATCATTTGGATATGAAGGGCCGCCAACAAGTTGCAGCTTACCTTCAAAAGAAAAAGCAAGGATATATTTTGGTCAGCCATGATCGAACCTTTTTAAATCAAACCGTGGACCATATTCTAGCGATTGAGAAGAGTCAATTAATTCTTTATCAAGGAAACTTTACAACCTATGAAGAGCAAAAGGCTCAACGTGATGCCTATGAACAGGCGCAAAATAGTAAATTGAAGAAGGAAATCATCAGATTGCAAAAAACAGCGAAGGAAAAAGCAGAATGGTCCTTTTCTAGGGAGAAAGATAAAACCAATAAACCAAAGGGCTTTATCGATACCGAATATCGTCGCGTCAGTCCCGGAGCAATTGGAGCGGATGCTGCCCGAATGATGAAACGCTCAAAAGCAATCGTCCAACGGGTAGAGGGACAGATTACTGAAAAGGAAAAGCTGTTAAAAAATATCGAAACGGTGGATGCATTAAAAATGTCCTATGAACCAAATTATCATCGTCGAATTTTGCAGGTAGAGGAGCTATCGTTAAGTTATTCTGGAAAAAGCTTATTCAATGGAAAGAGTTTTGAGTTATTACTTAATGAATGTTTAGCAATTACGGGAAAAAACGGCAGTGGAAAGACATCATTGATCGACGCGTTGTTAGGAGAATTTAGTGGAGAGATTAAAGGAACGATTCATCGAGCAAATGGATTGAAAATCAGTCGTGTTCGACAGAATTACGAAAGCAATCAAGGAACGCTGGAGGATTTTGCAGAAAAAGAGGGGTTGAATTATTCACAGTTCTTAAACAACCTGAGGAAACTAGGGATGGAACGGCACGTTTTTGCTAATTGTATTCAAAACATGAGCATGGGGCAGCGGAAGAAGGTGGAACTGGCAAAATCTTTGTCGCAATCGGCACATTTATATATTTGGGATGAACCGTTGAACTATCTCGATGTTTTCAATCAAAAGCAAATTTTGGAGCTATTACAACGAGTTAAACCAACAATGATCCTGATCGAGCATGATGCGTATTTCGTCAAAGAGGTTAGCAATAAGATAATCAGTCTATAAGGAAACAACCAGCTGAAGTTTTTTTCAGCTGGTTATTTTTATAAAGATTTACTCAAACGTCGATAAGCAACAATCCCAAAGACATATTGAATAATCAAGAGAATGCTCAAGCCGATACAGGCATATTTAGAGAAAGGATAAAAATACTCAAGGATGCTCAAAATGGAAAAAACGAAGGTTAATACCAACTGTAAAAGCATCATAGCAATATAGGCAAGTCGACCACTTTTATCTCGAAGCATAATTTTTCGCTCGTCATTTAATTGAATCGCTTCGTTTTTTAACCGTGCTTCATAGTCAGCTCTGCGTGCGGGGTTCGTCCAGTAAAAGTATTTTGCGATCAAAAGAACACCAGGCGCGATTCCGGCTCCTGTGATTCCCCACAGTAAAGGCTCGAGTGGATATGCGGTCGTTAAGGCAATAACCAAGCTCATAATACCGACAAAGAAGTAAACAAATCCGGTATAAAGCATTGACTTTTTCATTTTTCCTCCTCCTCATATATGAAAATATCTTCTATACTGACATTAAAATAGCGAGCAATCTTAAATGCTAAAAGGATCGAGGGATTGTACCTGCCATTTTCCAATGATCCGATTGTTTGTCTAGAAACTTCCAGTGAAATAGCGAGTTCCTCTTGCTTGATTCCGCGTTCTTTGCGCATTTCTTCTAAGCGGTTCTTCATTTCTTCACCTCATTTAGGGAAAGCTTCCTTTCCATACTATAAGTATAAACCCTTTTCGTTTTTATGTAAAGCTTCCTTTCCATTCGTTTTGTGAAAAGAAAAAACCGACTGAACTATTTCCTCAGTCGGTTTAACGTTTAATAAAATCGTGAGAGATACAGAGCTTTTCGTGCTTGTTATGATAAAACGCTTCGAAGGCCTTCTTACCGCATTCCGCCAAATGATGATCAAGAGTAGAAAAGCCCATTACTTCACTAATCAGCAGATTTTCTCGTCCAATAATGAAAGGCCGATCTGTTTTATACTGCTGTAAAATGGTTGCGGCAATTTCATCACCAAATGTGAGAATACCATCAACTTTTCGAGCTTTAAAAAATTCAGCAGCTTGAATGCCGTCTTCTGAAACGATGCAATCCCAAAAAATATTTGCTTCATCAAAATCCGAATAGATTTCTTTTGCGCTGCGAATAGAAAACTCTGAGTTGTGACTAATATTTTTGCTTCTTCCCAAAGTCATTCCAGGACGTTTGATACCTTTTTCCTTCATATAAGAAAAAGCTTCTTTGGTGGATTGCTTCAGATTGATGTAAACACAGCTGGCATCAGCATTCGGAATTTCTTCGCAAAAAATAATAGGTCCGTATTTAAAATAGTCAAAAAACTCTTTAATTGAGTTCGCCTTAGTTGTGACAATTAATCCATCAAAGGCTCGTTTCGCAAATTCCGCTAAATAGCGTTTCTCTAATTCCTGATCGTAGTTGGTCGGTAGCAAACTGATTTGATAACCATGGTCAAAAGCCGCTTGCATGATACCGCTGAGCATCTGATCGTAATATTCATGGTTCACAAAAGGTAGGATCACACCGATATTTTTGGTTTTACCAAAGCTCAGATTTTGAGCGGAACGATTTGGCACGTAATTCAGCTCCGCCATTACCTTCAGTACTTTTTCTCGTTTTTTATCGTCAACGTAAGGATGATTGTTGATGACACGAGAAATTGTGGAGACAGAGTAGCCAGTAATTTTTGCGATATCGCGGATATTTGCCATAGAAACACCTCTTTAGTTTAAGCAGCTAAATTTTCCTTTAAATATTCGATGACAGCAGGACCGAATTGATAGAATGTATAGCGACGATCCTGATAAAAGAAACTAACGATTGGACAACCTAACATTTCGTTGATAAGTAAATGTTTGATTTTACTTTTTTGAAGATTCTCAATGATTGGACGTTTGAAACCACGATTTCGTACAAGTCTCAATTGGTCTTCGGAAAAATGCAGGGAAACGATAAAATGTTCTTGTGTTTCAGCTTGTTGGACCTTCACATACGTATTCATAAAAATTCCTCCTTATTTTCTTTACAAAGGAAGTATAATTTATGAAACGAGTTTCATAGCAAGCGTTTTAGCTTATTTTTCTAAAATAGTGAAAGCTGTTCACGTTTATCTTCAAATTCATGTAAATATCCGAAAACTTCCTCTGTTCGCCAAAGGATATTGTGTTTTTGACAGGTTTCGATGAAAATGCTCATTAACCGATCATTATTAGGACTGTTACATACGTAATTATCACCAAAAGCAAATTGATACTTTTTCTTCATTCCTGGAAAGTGCTTATCTAGTTGATCGTAGAAATATTCACGATTTCCTGAACGCATGGTTACCCCAAAACCAAAACAAAGAATCCCCTTGACTCCGGCTTGAACACAATAATCTAAAATACCGCGAATATTTTCTTCGCTGTCGTTAATAAAAGGCAAAATAGGGGAGAGCCAAACAACAGTTGGTACGCCGACCTCTTTAAACCTCAGCAAAGTTTCATATCGCTCTTTAGTAGTAGAAACATAAGGCTCTAAGATTTTGCATATCTCTTCATCATAAGTTGTCAGAGTCATTTCAACAACGGCTTTGGTTTTTTGATTAATTGATGTTAATAATTCGAGATCCCGTAAAATTCGTGCAGATTTCGTTTGGATTGCTACACCAAATTCATACTTGTCGATCAATTCCAAAGCTCCACGTGTCATTTTTAATCGAGGCTCTAATTGAATGTAAGGATCGGTCATTGCTCCGGTACCAATCATACAGGGTTTTCGCCGTCTTTGCAGCTCATGTTCGAAAATCTCTAATGCATTCGCTTTTACTTCAATGTCCTCGAAGGGATGATTGATTTGGTAGCAGTCACTGCGGCTATCGCAATAAATGCAGCCATGTGTACAGCCGCGAAAGAGATTCAAGCCGTTTTTTGCTGATAAAATCGTTTTATATTCTTTATAATGCATTGTACACCATCCATTCTAATTTGCTTTTGCCTGAGCATTTTTTCCTGAATTTACAAGAACAAAAGAAGAACAAGAGTTCGTATCTATTATCCCATAAATTTTTGCTGATAACAATCTTAAGTATCGGTATAATGAGCAATGGAGGTGTTTTTATTGCTGAAAATTGGTGAGTTTTCCCAGCTTGGTCAGGTGTCGATTCGAACCTTGCGTCATTATGATGAGATCGATCTGCTTCATCCGCAAGTAGTTGATGAAGAATCAGGTTATCGTTATTACTCAGTAAAACAATTAGAAGTTTTAGCCCAGATTGTGTTACTGAGGGAGCTAAAGTTTTCTTTGAAAGAAATCAAAAGCTTGATTCAACAAGATCCGAAGATTTTTACCGCAGCTTTATTAAAAAAAGATCGTGAAATTGAAAAAGAAATCCAACGTGATCAATTTCGTCAGCAGCAAATCCATCAAATGATTCAACGGATGCAGCATAAAGGAAAATACCAAGTGTCGATCAAGAAAATTCCAGCTTTCTCCATCGTCAGTTTGAGAAAGAGAATTAAGAGCTTTTATCATGAAGGATTACTTTGGAAAGAGTTTATGTCTCTGTTAAAAAAACAAGGAATTGCTTTTCCGACTAGCCCTGATGAGAATTTAACAATTTTTCATGATAAGGAATATCTGGAGGAAGGCGTAGATGTTGAGGTAGCGATTATTTCAGATATCGTAGCAGAGGCACCACTGAAAATGCGAGAGCTTCCTGCACTGGAGCATGCGGCAATCATGTATGTCGAAGGAAATTACCATCAGCTTCCAGAAGCTTATCAAGCATTTGCTAAGTGGCTGGAGGAACATCCTGAATTCAGCATGGTAAAAGCCACGCGACAAATTTGTCATGTGGGTCCAGAACATACAGAAAATCCTGAGGAATACCTGACTGAGTTACAAATTCCATTAATTTCCTTGACTCTCACGCAACGTGAGGATTTATCTTCTAATTAGAGGTCGCGACTCAAAAAATAATTGGGGGAATCAACATGGAAATTAAAGAAATCGGCAAAGTGAAACAAACGGATGCAGGTGTTTATTTAGAGTTATTGCCAGAGTATCAAGACGGATTAATCGGTTTGGATGATTTTAGTCATTTGTATGTTTTGTATTGGTTCCATCATTTAGATATACCTGAACTTAGAGGAACAACGGTCAGCAAGCCCTATACAAACGGACCAGAAGAACTGGGAACCTTTGCTACAAGAGGTCCGGTTAGACCAAATCCAATCGCGCTGTCGGCAGCAAAAATTACCAGTATCCAAGGTAACAAAGTGTATCTTGAATATCTGGATGCAGAGGATAACAGTCCAATTTTAGATATCAAGCCTTATACAGCAAGCTTTGACGTATTAGAAACCTTTCAAGGGCCTGAGTGGTGCGCACATTGGCCGCAATCCTTTGAACGCTCGGGAAATTTTGACTGGGGAGCAGAATTCAATTTTTCTGAATAGGGTAGAAGCTTTTTTAAAAAATATTTTCACTTTAACAAACGAACGATGATGCTTGTCTTTTTGAATGAGCATGATCGTTCATTTTTCGTTTTCAAACAAAAAAATCAAGAATAATGAAAATTTCAGTGCTTTTCTGATAAAACAACTTCTGTTGATGTTTCATTGTTGATAAATAAATGAAATGGTGCTATATTATCAAATGTAATTGATACAGATTTTAAGGAGATGTAATACAGTGAGTAAGAAGGGTTCAGAAATCATTGTAAGTAGTTTAGAAAATCATAATGTTCCATTTATTTTTGGGATTCCTGGTGCCAAGATTGATGGCGTCTTTGATACATTAGAGGATCACGGACCACAACTAATTTTAGCTCGTCATGAACAAAACGCAGCGTTTATGGCTCAAGCAATTGGTCGTTTGACTGGAGAACCGGGGGTTGTGATCGCCACCAGCGGCCCTGGAGCAAGTAATTTAGCAACAGGTTTAGTTACCGCAACAGCTGAAGGAGATCCAGTTTTAGCTTTAGCCGGACAGGTAAAACGTTCTGACCTTTCAAAGTTGACTCATCAAAGTATGGATAATGCAGCACTGTTTGCACCTATCACAAAATATAGTTCTGAGATTCAAGATCCAGAAACCTTATCAGAAAATATTGCGAATGCGTTTCGAATTGCAAAAACAGCTAAAAAGGGTGCTAGTTTTCTCTCTATTCCTCAAGATGTAACGGATGGGGAAGTGCAAGGAGAAGCGATTAAGCCACTATCTGCTCCGATTTTAGGTGCGGCCTCAGAGGAAGATATTGCGGACTTAACTAAACGAATTCGTGATGCAAAATTACCAACATTATTAGTCGGTATGCGAGCATCCGGAAAAAAAGAAACAGCTGCGATTCGGAAGTTGGTTGAAAAAACTGGTTTACCAGTCGTTGAAACCTTCCAAGGGGCGGGAATTATTTCACGAGAGTTAGAGAATCATTTCTTTGGCCGCGTTGGACTATTTCGCAATCAACCAGGAGATATGCTGCTGAAGCGTAGTGATTTAGTCCTAGCAATTGGCTATGACCCAATCGAGTATGAAGCAAGAAACTGGAATGCAGAGAAAGATGCACGTATTGTAGTAATTGATGAAGTCCCTATGGAAATCGATCAATACATGCAGCCAGAAGCTGAGTTAATTGGCAGCATCGCCAAAACGATTGAAAAATTGAGTGATTCGATTGATAGTTACCAATTATCAACGGATGCTGATCATTATTTATCGACATTGCAAGATAAACTAACAAACGGCAGACATAAAAGTGAAACGGCAGAAGGTCGCGTCCATCCCTTAGAAGTCATTGATACACTGCAACAAAATGTAACAGATGAAATGACTGTAACCGTGGATGTCGGTAGTCACTATATTTGGATGGCTCGTCACTTTCGTAGCTATGAACCACGTCATCTGCTATTCAGTAACGGGATGCAAACATTAGGGGTAGCTTTGCCATGGGCAATTTCTTCTGCACTAGTACGTCCAAATACTCAAATATTCTCAGTTTCCGGAGATGGCGGCTTCTTATTCTCAGCGCAAGAATTAGAAACAGCTGTTCGCTTGAAGCAAAAAATTATCCACTTAATTTGGAATGATGGTAGCTACAACATGGTTGAATTTCAGGAAGAAATGAAATACGATCGTTCTTCAGGTGTACATTTTGGGCCTGTGGATTTTGTGAAATATGCAGAGGCTTTTGGAGCAAAAGGATTACGTGCAACATCAAAAGCAGAATTAGAAACAGCCATTCAAGAGGGGCTAGCCACAGAAGGGCCGGTAATCATCGATATTCCGATTGATTATTCAGATAATAAGGAATTAGGTAAAACAATTTTACCTGATCAATTCTATTAGACCTTCTTAGTGAATATCTGTGAAATAAAACAAAAGAAGGGGATTACTCATGACAGTGAAAACAAAAAGCTATATCTATCAGCATGGAACACTGGGTGGTTTGATGCAAGATTTAATGGATGGAACCGAAAAAATCGGTACTTTATCAAATTACGGTGATTTTGGTTTGGGAACATTAGAAGGCTCCAACGGTGAAGTCATTTTCCTAGATGGTGTCATTTACCACGCTGATGAAACAGGAAAAATCAATCAATTAGTTGGTGATGAGTTAACACCTTATGCAGCAGTCACTAATTTTGAATCAGATGAACGATTTACTTTAATGAACGTTTCTGATGATGTTGTAAAAGAGGACATTTTAGAAAAAATCAGCCACAATTTATTTGCGGCTGTCAAAATAAATGGCAAGTTTAAACATATGCATGTGCGGGTCGCGCCAAAACAAGAAAAACCATATCCGCGTTTCGTTGAAATTGCGCGCAATCAACCAGAATTTGAGGCCGATAATATTTCTGGAACGATTGTCGGTTTCTTTACACCAAGATTATTTCACGGTGCCGCTGCTGCTGGATTCCATTTACATTTCATTAGCGATGATCGGAAATTTGGCGGTCACGTATTGGACTTTAAGTTGTCAGATGGAACGGTTGATCTTATGGAATTAGCCGAATTCCGACAACATTTTCCAACCGAGAATGCAGATTATCTCTCAAATGAGATCAAATTGGACGAAATCTCAAAAGATATTGAAGAAGCAGAATAGTAAAAAGTCAGAAGCAAAAAAATGATATGCTACCCTTGTTTAGGGAGAGCATATCATTTTACTTCTGTCTTTTTTACGCATTCTTTCCCATTTTCGATTTTGCTGAGATCAGGCGAGAGCGACCAGGGGCTTGAACTAAAACGGTCAATTCTTTCAGGGCATCCTTAGCGATCCACTGCTGTGGTTTAGATGTTTGTCTTTGCATTGTCTCGGCAGTATTAATCGCTAACTCTTTGGCTTCTAAATTGGTTTTGCCAAGTTCTCTCAAAGCCCAAGAGGCGGCCTTTTTCACTAACAAACGTTCATCATCTGAATAGCTCTCAATCAACTCTAAATAGTTTTTTATTTCAGCGATTGTAAGGGAGGCATGTGTTGAGGTGCTTGCAATCAATGTAAAAGCCGCTCGTTTGAAATACAATTTGTCAGAATTTATCCAACTTTGAATGAAATGATCGAAGTCTTTTTGTTTAATCAGAATATTTTTACACAACAAATCACAGAGATCCCAAGAAATGATGCCATCCATTAAATAGTTGATGTCTTGATCATTACAGTCTTTAGGCTTTAGTGCTAACACGGTAAGTATTCTACATTCATGGTAATTGGTTTGCCATAGCTGCATTAAGAAATCTTTTTCTTTTGGAATTTTTCGAGCGAACTTACGTAATTCAGCAGTTGAAACCCCAAGTGTTTGTTCAGCCGGAATTCCGAGTTTGATGATATTCTTCCTAAATTTCTCTGATGCCGCTTCTTTTAAATAAATCAGAATCTCATCAATCGTCATATTCATCACCTTTTTCCATAAAATAAAAAATGCAGAACAATGATCAGAGATATTCTGATTGTTGTTCTGCATTTTTTGAATCGTTTATTAAATTCCTAATAGTGAGGCAGGGTTTACAAAGCCTGACCATAACGCTGTTGAAACCCCAAAGTGTAAATGAACGCCTGTTGAATTACCCGTTGTTCCCATACCGCCTAATACTTGACCAGCACTGACTGATGAACCAACACCAACACTTGGTGCAGAAACCATGTGCATGTAGTAAGAGTAGTAGCCATCTGGATGCTGAATCACTACATGATTCCCAGCTGACCAATGGAAACCAGCTTCAACGACTGTTCCACCTTTAGAAGCCATGATTGGAGTGCCGGCAGAACCAGCAAAATCAATGCCGTCGTGTTGTGTACCAGATGCGCCTGTTGGATCTTGGCGTGGACCAAATGGACTTGTAACGACTAACCCAATTGATAATGGAGAGGCCCAACCACTGCTAGTAGCCGCAGGCTTAGAGGTATTCGATGTTGAGGTCGTCGGATTGGTTGTCACCTGACTAGCACCTGCATCGGTAACTGTTTGAGCCTGTTCCTGTTGCTGTTTCGCTTCTTGTTCTTGTTTTTGAGCTTCTAACTGAGCAATTTCCGCTTCTTGTTTTTGCTTGGCTGTTTCAGCCTCAGCAGCCTGTTTCTCCGCTTCTTCTGCTGCTTCTTGAGCTTCTTCTGCCGCTTTCTTCGCTTGTTTTTCTGCTTCAGCTTGTGCTTTTTCACGAGCTTCTTCTTCTTTTTTGCGTTGTTCCTCTAAAGCTTTCAAAGCCGCTTGACGTTTCTTTTCGGCATCTTCTTTTTGTTTTTCAAATTTATCTTTTTGATCTTTTTCAGTCGCGATACTTGCTTGGATTTCATTAATTTTCACTTGCTGATCCAATTTTGTTTGAACTAATTGCTCTTGTTTGGCTTTTAGTTCCGTTGTTTTCTTGTTGATCACTTGAAGACGTTGTTCGGCTTCTTTTTCAAGCTTTTCAAGCTCAGCTTTATCTTTGGTTTGTTGTTCCATAATGTTTTTGCTTGCTGTTAAGATAGTAGAGACAGCCATTGTCTTTTTAACCGCTTCACCAAGTGATTTAGAATTGATCACTGCATCAACGATTGAACCAGAATCCTGTTTCGTTTGAACATCGCGAGCTTGATTTCTGATTTGTTCTTCCCGTTTTTGAATTTTTTCTTGAAGGGTAGCAATCTTTGCTGTTAAATCGCTTAATTTCTTTTCCTCATTTGTCTTTTCTTTTAAAACAGCATTCACTTCTTGTTCCACGGCAGCAACTTGCTGCTCTAATGCTGCTTTTTGATCCTCAGCAGATTGCTCAGTTTGTTGTAAATCAGAGATTTTTTTATCTTGATCAGCAATTTTTTGATCGTACTCATCTGCTAATGCGCTTAATGGGGTAGTGGTTAGTGTTAAGGCACATAAAGTTAGTGCCGTATATTTTTTCAACTTAATCAATGGATTCCCTCACTTTTTTCAGCTTTCGGGTTCAATTATATAAGAAACTATGAAGAAAAAGTTTAAAGTATTTGAATTTTTATGTAACCGTATAGATTGTAACGATAATGAAATATTTCAACGAGGAATTAATCGTGAAAACGCTTGACAAGCCGCTCTTTTAATGATTTGAATACTATTTTTGTCTGTGATCACTTATATTTTAATCAATGGAGAATTTCAAAGAGTTACGGTAGAATAAACCGAAAGTTATTAATACTCTATATACTCAATCTGGAGAAATTGATACACTTATTACGTATTTAAATTGGGAGGAATCCGCATGGGTTGGAAAAATCAAGAAGCAAAAGAAGAGGCTTATAAATTAATGTTGATGCAACAAAAAGCATTATTAGAAGGTGAAACGGATTTGATAGCTAATTTGGCTAATTCATCTGCCTTATTAAATCAGACATTACAAGAGACAGTTTTTGCAGGGTATTACCTTTTTAAAAACGATGAATTAATCTTGGGCCCATTTCAAGGAAATGTTTCGTGTGTTCATATCGCAATGGGGAAAGGTGTATGTGGGGAAGCGGCTGAGAAAAACCAAACATTAATTGTCGAAAATGTACTGGAGCACAAAAATTATATTGCTTGTGATTCAGCCGCACGATCAGAAATTGTTGTTCCAATGAAGAAGGGGGAACAATTGATAGGCGTATTGGATTTAGATAGTTCCGAGATAGCTATGTACGATCAAATTGATCAATTTTACTTGGAACAATACGTCTCATTATTACTGGAAAATTTGAACTAAAATTTTTAATTTTTATCTAAAAAGATGGTTATTTGATAAATAACACCCTTAATGTGGTATTTTACTTCGCTTAATGCTACTATATAAGTGTAGTATAAAACATTAATGAGGTGGTTGAATGAATAAAGAAGCGATTATTGTTGGAGAAAGCTATGAATGCCGTAAAACTGATTTTGCTCGGCCGATCATCGGAGAAGTAATTCGTAAAGAAAATAATGGATGCATTGTGAACGTTGAACGTTTTTACGGATTGGATGCCGATAAGATTGACCAAGTAAATGGGCAAGTATTAATTAAATACAGTGAAGTAGCAGGAATTGTTTCCAAAGAATGTTTCTTTAGTTAACGGACCGTCCTGTTTAAAAAATCACTCCGAGAATATCTCTGAGTGATTTTTTGTGTCAATTTTTTAGGTAAATAAGATTTACAATTATTGAATAACATAGCCATATTTTTTAGTTTTTTTCAAAAAAATAGTTTTTGCTTATTAATTAAGAACTTAATGATTGGAATACGCACTTAAAATCCCATGGAAGGCTATTCCATGGGATTTACTAGTTAATTAGTTTTTTCAATTGTTTTGATTAGATACTCAGCAAACTCTGAAGTAGATAACTCTTCGATATCAATCATCTGTGCAAAATCGTGTGTCATCTGATTGTTCTGCAACGCTTTTTCAATGGCAGCCATAATTTTTTCGCTGGCCTCAAACCAGCCAAGATGATCCAACATCATTGATGCGGAGAGTAGTAATGAACAAGGATTAGCCCAGCCTTTACCAGCAATATCAGGTGCGGTTCCATGGGTAGCCTCAAAAATCGCATGTCCTGTTTTGTAATTGATATTTGCGCCTGGAGAAATGCCGATCCCGCCAACTTGTGCAGCTAAAGCATCAGAAATATAATCACCATTCAAGTTAGTTGTTGCGACTACTTGGTATTTTTCTGGATAAAGCAGAATTTGTTGCAGGAAGTTATCAGCAATTACGTCATCCACAATAATTTTCCCTGCATTTTTCGCTTTTTCTAATGCTTCATTCGCTTTTTCAGTACCGGATTCAGCAGTGATTTCTTTGTACTGATTCATCGTAAAAGCCTGAGGATAGTTCTTTTCAATTAAATCATAACCCCAATTTTTAAAGCCGCCTTCAGTAAATTTCATAATATTTCCCTTATGAACAAGGGTGACCCGTTTTTTTCCTTGCTGGATGGCGTAATCTAGAGCAGCCGCAATTAAACGCTCACTGCCTTCTTGAGAGATAGGTTTAATCCCTAACGAACTGGTGTCTGGAAAACGAACTTTAGTAACGGCTAATTGTTCTGCTAAAAAGTCTAAAAGCTGTTTGACCTCGGCAGAATTATTAGCAAACTCAATTCCAGCATAAACGTCCTCCGTATTTTCTCGAAAGATCGTCATATCCGTTTTTTCAGGTTCCTTTAAAGGTGAAGGAACCCCACTAAAATAGCGGACAGGTCTTACACAGGCGTATAGATCTAATTCTTGACGCAAGGTTACATTTAGAGAACGGAACCCTTCCCCGATTGGTGTTGTCAACGGTCCTTTAATAGCAATTTTATGTTGTTTGATTGCCTCTAATGTTTCATCGGGAAGCCAGGTACCTGTTTGGTTAAACGCTTTTTCACCCGCAAGAATCTCAAGCCATTCAATTTTTCGATCATTTGAGTAAGCAGAAGAAACGGCCGCATCAACAACCTTTTTTGTCGCCTGCCAAATTTCTGGTCCGATACCATCGCCCTCTATATATGGAATAATTGGAGTCAAAGTGTTCGTCATTATGCCTGCTCCTTTTGCATTTTTTTGTTTATCACTAGCGGTAAAATTCCCTGATTCTTCCAATAAGCAATATCAGCTTCGGAATCAAAGCGCAATTTTGCCTGGAAGTGGATATCCTTTTCACCACTGGCAGTCACATCAATGATTTGATTGATTGCCGGTTCCGTTGGAAATTCGAAGCTGTAGCTTTCCAAGCCAGTCAAACCAAGTGATTCAGCGGTTTCTCCAGGAAGGTATTCAAACGGAATCACGCCCATCATCACTAGGTTACTGCGATGGATTCGTTCGTAGCTTTCTGCTAAAACTGCTTTGACACCTAAAAGATTCGTTCCTTTAGCTGCCCAGTCTCGAGAAGAACCCATCCCGTAGTCTTTTCCTGTAAGAATCAATGTACCAATCTGTTCTTTTTGGTATTGCATTGCTGCATCGTAAATGGATAGCTCTTCACCAGTTGTCGCCAGTTTTGTGTACCCACCAGTTGTTTCCGGAGTTAATTGGTTTTGAATTCGAATATTTCCAAAAGTTCCCCGCATCATTACTTCGTGGTTGCCTCGTCTAGAACCAAAGGAATTGAAATCTTTATACGATAAACCGCGATCTTTCAAGTATTTACCAGCAGGAGATTGAAGGCCGATATTTCCGGCTGGAGAAATATGGTCAGTTGTTACAGAGTCACCAAATTTGGCTAAGACACGTAAATTGTTTAATGGATTTGTCTCGTCTGCTTCTTGTCCAAGATTTGTGAAGAACGGTGGATTGGCAATGTATGTTGATGCATCGTCCCACTCGTAACAATCACCCTCTGAGGTTTCGATCTGATTCCAGCGTTCATTGGATTGATAGACGTTCTTGTACGCCTTACGGAAATCATCTGGATTTAAGAAATCATTGATATAGTCATTCACTTCTTCTTGTGTAGGCCATAAATCTTTTAAATAAATGTCTTTACCAGCGACTGTAGCCAATGCTTCTTTTGTTAAATCCTTTTTAATCGTACCGGCTAGAGCGTAGGCGATCACTAAAGGAGGAGAGGCTAAGTAATTTGCCTTAATTAATGGATGAATCCGGCCTTCAAAATTTCTGTTCCCTGATAGAACTGCTGAAACTACCAGTTCACTATCTTTTAAGGTCGTTTCAATCTCCTCTGCTAAAGGACCAGAATTGCCGATACAAGTCGTACATCCATAACCAACGATATCAAATCCTAATTCAGCTAACGGCTCTAACAAGTTGCCTTTTTCTAAATATTGGGTCACAATTTTTGAGCCAGGCGCTAACGAAGTTTTAATTGTTTCTGGAACCTTCAATCCAAGGGATACAGCCTTTTTAGCCAGTAGGCCAGCAGCTACCATGACAGAAGGATTGCTCGTGTTGGTACAACTAGTGATTGCAGCCAAGGTTAAATCACCAGTTTCAATTGTATTGTTTGTTCCTTGGATAGTTACTCTGCGATCTATTTCATCAGAATCCAAACCAAATCCTTTAGGCCCACTTGGATTAGTTAAAGAAGTTTGGAAATTTTCTGCCACTTCTGCTAATTGAATCCGATCCTGTGGTCGTTTTGGACCTGCAACAGAAGATTGAACAATTGATAGATCTAATTGAATCACACGTGTATAGATAGGTGTTTCAGATCCATCGTAAAAGAGTTTATTTTGTTTCGCGTAGGCTTCAACTAACGCGATCTGTTCTTCTGAACGACCAGTTAAACGTAGATAGTTCAGTGTTTCTTCGTCGATTGGGCAGAAGCCGCAGGTTGCACCGTATTCAGGCGCCATATTAGCAATTGTTGCACGGTCAGAAAGACTTAAAGTTTTGTAACCAGTTCCGAAATACTCAACAAATTTACCAACAACTTTTTCATTACGTAAAAGTTCAGTTAGGTAAAGAGCTAAATCTGTTGCTGTTGCTCCTGGATTCAATGTGCCAGTCAGCTCTACCCCGATTACTTCAGGCGTTGGAAAATAGGAGGCTTCTCCTAAGATTGCAGCTTCAGCTTCAATACCGCCGACACCCCAACCAAGTACGCCTAGACCGTTGATCATCGTTGTATGAGAATCTGTCCCTTCTAATGAGTCAGGAAACAGCAGATTTTCATCATTCTTCAAAATGACATCAGATAAATATTCCAAATTGACTTGATGAATGATTCCTGTTTCTGGAGGAACAACTTCGAAATTGTCAAACGCTTGCTGCGCCCATTTTAGAAATTGATAACGTTCGTGATTTCGTTCAAATTCTTTCTCCGTGTTGTAAGCCAAGCTTTCTGAGGTGCTGGCACAATCGACTTGAACAGAATGATCTACAACTAAAGTTACCGGAATTTCCGGGTTAATGAGCTTTGGATCACCGCCAAGCTTTACGACAGCATCACGCATCGCAGCGAGATCAACCACTGCGGGGACACCTGTAAAGTCTTGTAGAACGACTCTTGATGGTCGAAAAGGTACCACTCCTGATGGTTGTTTCGCGTCAAAGGTGATCAAATTCTCTAAATCAGCGAGCTCCTGATGTCGTGCTAAGCTTTCTAAAAGTACTCGAATGCTGAATGGATAATCAGCGATATTTTTTTGATACGTATTGACAATAGCCGAAAGATCAAAGTATGTATAATGTTCGTTTTTGATAAAAAGTTCTTTTTTCCAATTCAATCCCAAATCCCTCCTAAGTACGTTATCGTTTAAAATCAGTTGGGTTTATTATACGAATAAAGAAAAAGAAAGTAAATGAAATTATTAAAAGTATTTCATTTTACGCCAATGGTGTTATAATGTTTCTTAACCCGATTGTTAAATTAAATAAGGTTAGGAGGACATAATGATGTTAGATTTGAACCAAATGGCCGAGGTATGCCGAAAAGAGGACTATTTAGATGCTTCTTTATATAAGAAACATAATGTAAAAAGAGGATTACGCGATCTAGACGGTAAGGGAGTTTTGGCTGGTTTGACCAATATCTCCACGATTCATCCGCAAATCATGTCCGGTGATAAGGTTATTTCCAAATATGGTGAATTGCGTTATCGCGGAATTGATATTAATGAATTGGTTAATGGCTTTGTTTCAGAAGAGCGTCTGGGCTTTGAAGAAGTGAGTTATCTGTTATTATTTGGTACTTTACCAACCGAAGTTGAACTAGCTGAATTTAAAGCTTTAATTGGCAAAAGACGAACACTTCCCACCAACTTTGTACGTGATGTTATTATGAAGGCGCCGTCACATAATATCATGAATATGATTTCTCGGAGTGTCCTAACATTGGGATGTTACGATGATAAAACGGATGATATCAGTATTGAGAATGTTTTAGATCAAAGTTTATCGTTGATCGCAACGTTTCCAATGATTGCTGTCTATTCTTACCATGCTTACAATCACTACAGTAAGGGCGATAGCATGTACATCCATCGTCCGGATGAAAACTTGAGTACTGCAGAGGCTATTTTGACAATGCTGCGTCCAGATAAAAAATATACCAGCCAAGAAGCCCAAACATTAGATATGGCATTGGTGTTACATATGGAACACGGCGGAGGGAACAACTCGACTTTCACAACTCGAGTCGTTACTTCTAGCGGCACAGATACTTATTCAACAATCGCAGCGGCCTTAGGCTCATTAAAGGGACCTAAGCATGGTGGGGCCAACATTAAGGTGACCCAAATGATGGAGGACTTAAAAGAGAACGTAAATGATTGTGAAGATGAGAACGAAATTCGAGATTATTTAGAAAAGATTTTAAATAAGGAAGCCTTTGATAAACAAGGACTAATCTACGGTATGGGTCATGCGATTTATGCTGAGTCTGATCCGCGGGCTGAAATTTTTAAAAGATATGTGGAAAAATTAGCGGCAGAAAAGGGATCTGAAGCCTCTGCTGAATTTAACTTATATCGTAAAGTGGAGCGTTTGGCCCCTGAAATCATTTCTGAAAGACGTAAAGTTTACAAGGGAGTCAGTGCCAATATTGATTTCTTTAGTGGTTTTGTTTATCACATGTTGGATTTACCCCAAGAATTGTATACACCGATGTTTGCGATCGCGCGAATCGTTGGTTGGTCAGCACACCGTATCGAAGAGCTGATTAATGTTCAAAAAATCATTCGGCCTGCTTATATGGAAGTTTCCGAAGACCGTGAATATCAAAATATTACTGAGCGCTAAAAACATCCGTCAGAATCTTCTTCTGGCGGATGTTTTCTATTCTGTAATCAATCCTAAGTCAACACAAGCTTTCCAAATACCATCGTCATTTACAGCAGTTGTCACATAAGCGGCTTTTTCTTTTAGAGCTGGCGCAGCATTTCCCATGGCAACAGGAAACCCTACAGCATCAAACATGGTAAAGTCATTTTCTTCATCACCGAAGGCTAGTGCTTGTTTGGCCGTGATCTTCATTGAGTCACAGATTTTATGAATTCCTTCTGCCTTTGTCCCAGTTTTCAAATGGATATTAGCCGCAACTGGAGCGACCTTTTCTGCGATAAGCGGGGAATCTATCCCTAATTTGAAATCTGTTTTCTCACTCCAAGGAACGATCAATTGGATGACATTTTTCGGGAGCGGATCTGTTTTTTTCAGCAAGGTCTTTTTAGAGGAAGGGTCTCCTATATATTGATTTGTCTCGAAGCAATACAATTCATGAGGAGTTTCGATTAAACATTCTATATTCAGCTTTTCTAAATGATCTAAGAGCTCTGCTAATAGCGGTTGAGGGATTACATTTTGATGAATCATTGTTCCTTGATAATGTACACAATTTCCATTGGATGAAATAATGCTGTCCACGCCTAATTTATCGGCCATTTCAGCTAAAGTACCATAATGCCGACCGGAAGCAATCACGGGTTCGATCTGGTTTTCTTTTAATCTGCGTAAAGCCAGCTTTGCAGAATCGGGAATTCGTTTTTCAAAGGACAAACCATGAGGTAAGTTGTTATCGGCCAGGGTACCATCAATATCAAAAAAAGCTACTCGATAATTTTTCATGCGAACACTCCTCGTAATATATTTCAGAGCTAGTAATTACTCTGTAAAAAATCGAAACTAAAACTTTAAATATTTTCTTTTACAATTAGTATAAAAGAAAGTTAAAGAAACATCAGCTCAAATTTTTAATCAGCAATGATTTAATGAAAGGAATGTGGAAAATGATTGTAATCATCACGGGAGCGACTCATACGGGTAAGACAGTTTTAGCACAAAGATTATTGGAGACCTATCATTATCCTTATTTGTCAATTGATCATCTGAAGATGGGCTTGATCCGAAGTGGCGAAATAGATTTAACTCCAGCGGATGATGAAGAACTTACATTTTATCTGTGGAATATTTTAAAAGAAATCATTAAAACAGCGATTGAAAACGAACAAAATTTAATCACTGAAGGCATATATGTTCCCTTTAATTGGAAACAGTCTTTTTCTGAAGAATATTTGGATCAGATTAGTTATTACTGTTTGATTATGACGAAAAACTATATTGAGACTCACTTTTCTGATATTAAAAAGTATGCAAATACCATTGAAAAAAGGCTGGATGATTCGGATTTGACGATGGAAGATTTGATTAAAACCAACAGTGAAAATCTAGCGATGTGTAAAAAATATGCCTGTAATTATTTATTGATTGATGAAACCTATAATTTTGAGGAGGACTTACATGAGAGTAGAATCAAATAAGCGTGAAGATTACTTACAGGATTTACCAGAGATATGTTTGTCTCACCCTTTACTGAAAAGATTAAGTCAGAAGCTCTTTAACAATACTAAAAATGAAATAGAAATCATTCAAAGAGCCTTTCTATATGTCAGAGATCAGATCGATCATTCTTGGGATATCCAAGCAGATGAGGTAACCAAAACTTCTGTCGAGGTACTGAGGAGTGGACACGGAATTTGTTATGCCAAGGCAAATCTGCTAACAGGATTATTGCGAAACGTGGGTATTCCTACAGGTTATTGCTATCAAAAGTTGCGGCTCTTTGATGATGAAGAAAAGCGCTATTGTATTCATGCGTTAAATGCTGTTTATTTCGAGATATTGGAAAAGTGGGTCAGGATTGATGCGCGGGGAAATAAACCGGGAATCAATGCTCAATTTTTTTTGGATAGAGAACAATTAGCCTTCGAACCCAATACCAATCTAGGTGAGCAAGATTACAATGTGATCTTTACAAGACCAAATAGAGAAACTATGCTTGTTTTGGATAAAAGCAAAGATGCATTGAGAATGTAAGGAAATGAACCGCCGGATTCGCTTTAGGAGAGAAGCTAAGTTGTTGTCTTTCCAATCGCTTGGAAATTCGCTACAATGATAAAAAAGATAGTTGGAGAAGACAAGATGAAGAAGATTACAATTAAAGAAGTTGCTGAAGAAGCGGGTGTTTCGAAAACAACGATCTCGCGCTTTTTAAATAAAAATTACGGTAATATGTCGAAGGAGACAAAAGAAAGAATCGCAGAGGTGATTGAACGCTTAAACTATCGGCCTAGCAAACAGGCCCAAGCGTTGAAATCAAAACATAGCTATTTGATTGGAGTCGTAGTAGCGGATATTTCTAATATGTTTTCTTCATTACTTTTGAAGGGAATCGGAGAGGTTTTAGAAAAAAGCGGGTATCAAATGATTATCATGGATGCGGCAAACTCAATCACTCAGGAAAAAGAACTATTGGAAAAGCTGTTAGATCAAAGTGTTGAAGGAATTATTTTACAGCCTTCTTCAAGACAATCGGCAAATTATACATTTATTTCAGAGCGTAACATTCCACTGCTATTGGTGGATAGGCAAACGGATCCAGTGCAATGGACCTCTGTGTTGACCAATAATCGTGCTGCGACAAGAGAGGTATTGGTAAAAGCGTTGGCAAAGGGCTATGAACAGGTAGTTGTCATCAGTGAACCGATTAAAGACGTCAGCACTCGACAATTACGCTACGAAACAGTCGATCAAGTGGTAAAGGAAGCAGGAAAGCAATGCCAACTGATCGAAATTAGTCAGGAAGAGCAAATCAGTGATAGTTTATCAACTATTCTTGAAGAGGATTTACAGACTTTGCTGTTTGCTTCCAACGGTCGAATGCTGATGGATGTCTTGACGTGGTTGATTCACCAAGAAATCGCCATTCCAGAAAAAGTAGGCGTGACTGGATTCGATGATTGGAATTTAACAGAACTTGTCGGTCCTGGAATCACCAGTGTGGAACAGCCTTCAAAAAAGATTGGTGAAGTTGTAGCCGAGCAATTATTGCAAAAAATGACGACGAAATCAGAAGAGGTTCAAGAAATAATCGTACCTTCAACTGTTCGTTGGCGGAAGTCAGTATAATCGAAGTTATTTTATAAAATAAATCTTAACAGATAAGCCTTGTTTGGAAACCGGTTACTAAACAAGGCTTATTTATTTTGCTGTAAGGCAGATGTTTTTTAATTTTGAAATCGTTGACATTTTTTGGAAACCGGTTTACTATACAAATATAGAAACCGGTTAACTAACTGAAAGGACGCGATTTTATGAGAGATAAAAAGCTTGTGCTTAATTTTTTAGTTTATGCAGATAGAGTAGCTAATGGTGCTTTACAAAGCGATTTATTACAGGAAATATCTGATTTAGGTTTTACCCAAGTTGAGATTCGGAGAGAGTACTTTAAAGATATTAAAAAAGAGATTCCTGTTATCCAATCAGAGGCAGAACGATTGGATTTGAAGTTATTTTACAGTGTTCCTGATGAGGTCTATGTGAATGGAGAACTCAATCCTAAGTTGCAACAATATTTGATTGAAGCTAAACAAATGAATGTTCAGCATATCAAATGGAATATTGGCGATTTTAATGGAGAACTTCATGAAAAAGAATTGAAAACGCTTGTTGATTCTGGAGTTGCTATCTCAATTGAAAATGATCAAACTCAAACTTCGGGAACGATTAGTGCTATCAATACTTTTATGAATGCTATTAAAAATACTGATTTATCAATTGGTTACGTTTATGACCTTGGTAACTGGCGGTTTGTTGGTGAGGATGAAATAAAAGCTGCAGAATTATTAAAAGACTATGTTCGCTATATTCATGTAAAGGATGTAGAAGTTGAAAAGGGACAGCCACAAGCAATAGGACTTGATCATGGTGATATTGATTGGCGTAAAGTTTTACAAATACTACCTCAGGATGTACCGGTTGCAATCGAGTATCCTACAACCGCAAATGACGAAATTTTAGAAGCCAAAGAATTATTGGAGAGTGAATTCTAATGACTGAACAACAAACAAAAATCGATCCAGAAACATTTGCTTATCATTTTATGGAAACGATTCATCGACCTGAAATAGATAAGGAAGATATGGAGGTAGCGGCAAAAGAAGCTTTAGCTGCTTATCTGACTGGTTATTATTTGATCCAAAAATTCAATCATTTGGAAAATGATTTCTTTGTTGAAGATCATGCAAAACCAATTTCAAAATACCAGCGCATCTTAAGTGAGCTAAACAAATATTAGGAGGTGAAGGAACATGGGTAGCGCGATAACAGGAATATTATTAGCCGTAACTTTCATTATTTTTGTACTCTATGCGATGAAGGGCGGTAACTTGACTGTTGGGTTCTTCGTAATGGCAATCTTATGGACGATCATCGGAATGGTGCCGTTTAACATAGCTGTAAAAGAAATCTTTACCGAGCCTGTTTTAAATTATGGAAAAACGGCTGCGTATATTATCTTTGGTTCCTGGTTTGGACGAGTGTTAGTTGATACTGGAATCGCAGGAAGTATTAGTCGTCGCACTGAAAAAGTCGGAAAGAAAAGTCCTGTCTTAGCCACTGTTTTGATCACTCTTGTAATCGCTTTAATCTTTACAAGCTCTTATGGAGTTGGATCGGCTATTGCGGTTGGAGTCATTCTGTTTCCAATTATGTTTTCGATTGGGGTACCAAAAAATATTGCTGTTTCCGTTTTTACGATTGCTATTGGTGCCGCAATGTATGTCAATAATGTGCTGTTTGTACAATTTCAAGTGTTCTTTCCGAAAGTAGCATGGGGCCCTCATTACCAACGCTTCGGTTTTGTGGCGATGGGTGTGCAAATGGTGATTCTGATACTGTTCATTTTGTTTAACGCGAAGAAAATTCGAAACGGCAAACCTGAAATTGTCGAAAGCGATTTGAAAGAAGAGGTAGTGGAAGTTCAGATTTGGACGTATGTATTGCCAGTTATGCCTGTAGCCTTAAGTATTTTTGCTAAATGGGACGCTGTACCAGCCCTTTTGCTTTCGACCATCATTGCTTTTGCTGCGACAGGTAATATGAAACGCTACAGCAAATTTGTGACGATGATGAATGAGACGGCTAAACATGCGATTAGCGATATTGCTGGTTTATTGATTATGTTGTTTGTCTTAACTATGTTTCAATCGGCAGCAGTGCATGCAATGTCAGGTTTTACGAGTGTCTTTCAAGAAGTCATACCAAGCAGCAAGCTTGTCTTAATTATTATCGTAGCGATTATCGCACCGCTTTCTTATTTCCGTGGCCCACTAATGCTCTATGGTGCTGGTGCTGCAACTGCAGCAATTTTAGTTGGAACGGGAATGTTTGACCAATATTTCTTATACGGTCTGTTAGTCGTACCATCTATGATGGGTGTCTCAGCTTGTATTACTCAATCATGGAATTTATGGTCTGTACAATATGCCGGTTTGGATACTAAAACGTTCTTAATGACAGGACTGCCATGGGCGTGGGCAGCAACTGTTTTGAATTTGATTGTTGCCTATATCTTACTTTAAAGGAAATCAATGAATTTTAGTTGCAAATTAGTTTTAATAGTAAGCTGTTAAAAAATAACTAAAAAAGGAGTAATTAACATGAGTGAGTTTTTAACTATTGGTGAGCCAATTGCATTGTTCGGATCTGAGGAAGTCGACAAATCCTTAAAGGATGCTTGTCATTTTCAAAAATTTTTAGCAGGAGCGGAGGTTAATGTCGCTGTCGGCGTTTCTCGTTTAGGTCATAGCAGTGAATACATTACACAAGTCGGGAAAGATCCCTTTGGCGAGTTTATTATTGATCGCCTGCATGAAAATAAAATTGGGACAGATTATATTTCTGAAACGGCTGACTTTTGGACAGCTTTTCAATTAAAGGATCGCGTTAGTCAAGGAGACCCAAGTATTTTTTACTTCCGCAAGGGTTCGGCTGCCGCCCATTTTGATCAAGAAATACTAGATAAAATTGACTTTTCAGAGGTGAAAATGGCCCACTTATCCGGAATTTTTCCAGCTATTTCAGCTGAGGCCCAAGAAGCCTTCCGCTATTTGATTCATTTATTAGAAAAGAACAATATCCGTACAACCTTTGATCCTAATCTTCGTCCGCAGCTTTGGGCGAGTCAGGAAGAGATGGTGGAAACGATCAATGATTTAGCATCACATGCTGAAATTGTCCTTCCAGGAATCAATGAGGGTGAAATTTTGATGGGCAGTCGTGATCCGGAAGCAATTGCTGACTTCTATTTGAACAATGGAGAAGCAACGAAAACAGTGATCGTCAAGTTAGGAACTGAAGGGGCTTATGTAAAACAAAAGGATGGTACTTCCTTTACTGTACCAGGGTTTAAAGTAGCGGAAGTTGTAGATACCGTCGGTGCTGGCGATGGCTTTGCAGTTGGGTTGATCACTGGCTTGATCGAAGGGAAATCTTTAAAACAAGCGGTTATTCGTGCTAATGCCATTGGGGCGATGGCAGTTCAATCCCCTGGAGATAACGATGGATATCCAACTCCGCAAGAATTAGAAGAATTTTTACAACAACAGGAAGTGGAAGCATGAGATTACAAGCAGCAATTGACCGTGTATCATTGGAAGAGGCGGTTGCGTTAGCCGAACAACTAGATGGTAAAACAGACATTTTAGAAATGGGAACCTCCTTAGTTAAGGATTATGGCAATCTAGCTATCGAGAAATTAAGAACAGTTTTGACCAAGACCGATTTACTTGTAGACAGTAAGACCATCGATGAAGGCGCGTATGAATTTAATCAAGCTTTTCGTCACGGTGGAGACATTGTAACTGTGATGGGCGCAGCCTCAATTGATACTTTGAATGTTTGCTATGAAGTCGCCGAAAAACAGAATAAAACAATGATGATCGATTTACTTGAAGTAACGGATGAAAAAATTAAAAAAATCCAGATATTTCCTAATGCTATCTATGCCTTGCATCACTCAGTTGATCGGAAAGATTCGTTTGATGCGACTGCAAGTGTCGAAGCTTTTCACCAAAAATTCCCCGAAATCAAACGCTTGGCGATCGCAGGCGGAATCGATTTGACACAGGCGGGGTTGTTAGCAGATCAAGGATTAATTGAAGTTGTCATTGTCGGATCAAAAATCACTAAAGCGGAAAACCCGCTGAAAGCAGTAAATGAATTCATGGGAGCTGTTCACAAATGAAAACAATCGAAACAATCATACAAGAAATCAATCAAGTAATGGAGCTAGTTGATGAAACGGAACTGGAACAGGCCTTGCCACTGTTTCAAAAAAATAAGCGAATCTTTGTAATTGGAGCGGGTCGCAGTGGATTTCAAGCGAAGGGCTTTGCGATGCGTTTGATGCATATCGGTTACACCGATTATGTAATGGGTGAAACGATCACTCCTTCGATTCAAAAAGGAGATACTTGGGTGGCTATTTCCGGATCAGGTACCACTAAAGGAATTGTTTCAGATACCAAAACAGCAAAAAAAATGGGACTTGATATTGTTGTGTTAACGAGTGCCAAAGAGTCTCCATTAGCCAAGCTTGCTGACAAAGTTATTGTGGTACCTGGCGCAACAAAGACTGGTGCTGGAGTAAAATCTGTTCAGTTATTATCAAGTTTATTTGACCAGACAGTGCACATCACCTTGGATGCCTTAACCTTGAAGCTTGCTCAGCGTGATCAAACTTCCAATGAAGATGCTCTTCATGAGCATGTCAATGTAGAGTAGGTGAGCAAGATGAAAAAAATGGAACGATTAACACGAATTGAACATGCTGGTGTAGTGGCAGTTGTCAGGGAAGATTCTCAAAAACGTGCCATTGAGGCAGCACGCGCCGTCATAAAAGGCGGGATTAAGGGGATTGAAGTTACTTTTTCTGTACCGCAAGCAGATCAAGTAATTGCTCAATTGAAAGAAGAATATCAAAATGATTCCAGCGTAGTGATTGGTGCAGGAACAGTTTTGGATGCCGTTACTGCTCGTTTAGCGATCCTAGCAGGTGCAGAGTTTATTGTTAGCCCTTGTTTTGATCAGGCTACGGCAGAAATGTGTAATTTTTATCAAGTTCCTTATATGCCAGGTTGTATGACAATTACTGAGATGCAGCAGGCAATGAAAAGCGGCGCAGATATTGTAAAACTTTTTCCTGCGAATAATTTTACTCCCCAAATGATTAAAGCAGCAAAGGCCCCACTTCCACATGTGAACATTATGCCGACTGGCGGAGTGAATTTAGAAAATATAGCAGCCTGGAAGCAAGCGGGAGCAATTGTTGTTGGTGTTGGCGGCAACCTATTTAAGGGTGTCAAAGATGAAAATTACGAATTAGTTTCTCAAACCGCTAAACAATATATTGAGGTGTGGCGAGAAAACTAATTGCTTAACATTCTTCTATCGTTTTTTTAGATAAATCGTGAAATAAATAGGTAAGAATCACTTTGCAGATATTTTTTCTCCATTGACAAGCTGAAATATCTCTGATATTTTATTAGCAATTGATGAAACGCGTTGATAAAGAAAGTAAAGTAATCATCTTTGTTAAAGAGAGTTCCTGTTTGGTGAGAGGGGATGCAGAGCAATTACTTGAAAATGGCTTTTGAGCGGATTTCCCGAAAATTTAAGGAAATACGGATGCCCCCGTTAACCAGGCACAGTCTCCAAGAAAAATTTTGGGTACTGATCGAGGTGGAATCTGTGAGGATTTTACGATTAAAGGTGGTAACGCATAGTCTATGCCCTTAGCAATTATATTTGCTGAGGGCTTTTTTGTGTTTCTTCCTTAACTGGGATGACGATCTTGGTAGGAAATTGAATCACTGATAACTTCAACAATAAGTGTAAAATTGGAAGGTGGAAGAATAATGGCAGGATTTTTAGTAGTTCAAACGGATTTTGGTTTGCAGGATGGCGCAGTCAACGCGATGTATGGAGTAGCTTATCAAGTTGAACCGACTCTAAACATCAATAATTTAACACATGAGATTGAACCTTATAACATTCATGATGCAAGCTATCGTTTATTACAGGCGGTCACTTATTGGCCAGCAGGAACTGTTTTTGTATCTGTGGTTGACCCCGGCGTTGGCTCAACCCGTCGCAGTGTCGTCGCAGAGTTGAAGGATGGGCAATATGTAATTACGCCAGATAACGGAACATTGACGTATTTAGCTCAATATGTCGGAATTAAGGAAGTTCGACAAATTGATGAGGAGAGTCAACGTCTGCCCGGCTCATCTGAAAGTCACACATTCCATGGTCGAGATGTCTATGTCTATAACGGTGCCCGATTAGCTAGCGGTAAAGTAGGTTTTGCTGAATTAGGAACGATTATTCCAAGCAGCGAATTAGTGACGTTCCCCTTGATCGCTCCAGAACAAACACAAGATAAAATTACGGGAACGATTGATATCACCGATATTCGATTTGGCTCGTTGTGGACGAACATTCCTGTGGATTATTTCAAAAACTGGCAAGTTGAATATGGACAAAGCCTGCTAGTAAAAATATACTATCAAGGTGTGGTCCGTTATCAAGATGAAGTTGTTTTCGGGCGTTCCTTCGCTCAAGTGGCACCGAATGAAGCAGTTCTTTATATTAATTCATTATTAAATGTTGGATTAGGGATTAATTTGGATTCATTCTCCGCAGTTTATAAAATTGGTACTGGCAACGATTGGACGATTGAATTGACTAAAAATTTAGGGTATTAAGCATTTATCAAATAAAAAAGGGGTATAAAGTATGAATAAGAGATTTACGGTAAAACACATTGTAGCAATTGGGATCGGTGCGGCGGTTTTCTTCATTTTAAAACGATTCGTGACGATTCCTACAGGCATTCCTAATACGGATATTGCAACGGCATATCCTTTCTTAGCATTATTAGGTGTCGTTTATGGGCCAATTGTTGCTGGATTGGCAGGGTTTATCGGTCATGCATTAGGTGATTTAACAACGTATGGAGCATGGTGGTCTTGGATCGTTGCTTCAGGAATTTTAGGTGTATTTTTCGGTTTGTTAGCAAAGCGAATTCCAATTGAACAAGGCATTTTCGGCAAGAAAGAAATCGGAACCTTTTTAGTTGGTGAAACGATTGCTAATTTAGTCACTTGGGTGGTTATCGCACCGATTGGGGATATCTTGATCTACGCGGAAGCACCAAGTAAAGTCTTTACTCAAGGTGTCGTTTCCGGAATCACGAATTCAATCGTAACAGGAATTATTGGCTTTATTTTATTAAAAGCGTACGCACAAACGAAGACGAAAAAGGGCAGTTTGAACAAAGAAGCTTAGAACGTGAGGATATAAAATGATCGAGTTTCGTGATTTTACATTTCAATATGACAGCCAAGCTGAACCGACATTGAAAAAGATCAATTTGACGATCAATCAGGGAGAAAAAATTTTGATCATGGGGCCCAGCGGCTCAGGAAAATCGACTTTGGGAAAATGCTTGAATGGGATCATTCCGCAAAATGAAAAGGGCACTTTTACCGGCAGTTTGATGATCAATGGGAAGACTTTTAGCGAATCATCAATTTATGATCTTTCTCTTGATGTCGGTACGGTATTGCAAGATACAGATAGTCAGTTTGTCGGCTTGACCGTTGCAGAAGATATCGCCTTTTCTCTGGAAAATGAAATGATTCAACAAGCAGAAATGCGAGAAGCAGTCAATCATTGGGCGGAAAAAACTAATTTATTAACGCAGTTAGAAAAACGGCCGCAGGATCTTTCTGGTGGTCAAAAGCAGCGGGTGACAATGGCGGGGGTGCTCATCGATGAAACACCGATCCTACTATTTGATGAGCCGCTAGCCAATCTTGATCCTCAGACCGGCTATGAAGCAATCCAAATGATTGATCAGTTATATCAATCGCAAAAATTTACAACGATCATTATTGAGCACCGTTTGGAAGAGGTTTTAGCGGCACCCATCGATCGTGTTGTTTTGATGAACGAAGGGGAAATTGTTGCGGATATGACACCGACTGAATTACTTAAAAGTGATTTATTAGCCAGTTACGGGATTCGTGAGCCGCTTTATATCACCGCGTTGAAGCGTGCAGGAATTTCTTTGAAGGATTTTTCTGATCTAACGCAAGTCGATCAATTGGTTTCACCAGAAATTTCTGCTGCTTTGGCAAAGTCGCAAGGTGAATTTAAACCTATCCCAATAAAAGAGGTTCCATTATTAGCATTGAAGAAAATTTCCTTTGGTTTTGGCAAAGAACTAGTGATTAAGGAGATTGATTTGACGCTTTATCAAGGTGAAATGGTCAGTTTAGTCGGACATAACGGTGCTGGCAAATCAACTTTATCCAACCTGATTACTGGTTTCTACCCATTGCAAACAGGGGAGTTATTATGGAAAAATCAATCAATTGCCTATGAAAGCATCAAAGAACGTGCGGACAAAATTGGTTACGTGCTGCAAAATAGTAATCAAATGCTGTCGAAGAATATGATCTTTGAAGAAGTTGCCTTAGGATTAGAAAATCGAGGAATTGAAGCGGACAAGATCAAAGAGCGAGTATTCGATACGCTAAAGGTTTGTGGTCTTTATGAGTTTCGTAACTGGCCGATTTCTGCGTTGAGTCATGGACAAAAGCGTCGTGTAGCGATTGCTGCCATTTTAGTGTTGGAGCCGGAGCTATTAATTTTAGACGAACCAACTGCGGGACAAGATTATTATCATTATAATGAGATGATGAACTTCTTGCGCAAATTGAATCAGCGGGGAATTACGATTTTAATGATTACCCACGACATGCATTTAATGCTTGAACATACGCAACGAACATTGGTCTTAAAAGAGGGAGAAATCATCGCTGATGAAACACCCGCCAAAGTGTTATCTTCAGCAGAGCTTGTCAATTCAGCGAGCTTGCGTCAAACAAGTCTCTATCATTTAGCAAAAAATAATGATTTAACAGATGCGACTGGTTTTGTATCAGCCTTTATCCGGTACGACAAGGGAGGAGCCTATGGAGGGAAGTAATTTAATCGGCTATTTGCCGAAGAAAACTGTGATCCATCAACTCAGCGGTTTCACTAAACTTTTATGCTTTTTGCTGATCTCTGTGGTTGGGATGATTTCTTATGATACACGCTTTCTATTAGGGCTGGCGATTTTTTCAATAATTTTATTTCGCACAGCGCGAATTAGTTACCGCGAAATTTCGTTTGTGGTGAAATTTATCGCCTTTTTCTCACTTCTAAATCTGTTGACGGTTTATTTATTTGCACCAGAATATGGAGTAACGATTTATGGCACGCGTCATGTCATTTTTGAAGGGATTGGACGCTACACCGTGACGCAAGAGCAGCTTTTTTATGAATTTAACTTATTGATCAAGTATTTTGTGACCATTCCGCCAGGTTTAATCTTCATTCTGACTACGAATCCTAGCGAGCTTGCCTCAAGTATTCATCGGGTTGGCGGGTCTTATAAGATCGCTTATGCGTTTTCTCTAGCATTGCGTTACATTCCAGATATCCAAGAAGATTTTCGAACGATTTCTAAAGCGCAGCAGGCCCGAGGAAACGAGCTTTCTAAAAAGGCTTCACTAATGAAGCGGGTACGGGGAAATTTAACGATCGCGATGCCATTGATCTTTTCAAGTTTAGAGCGAATCGAAACCATTTCATCCGCTATGGAGCTGCGTCGATTTGGGAAGAAAAAGGGGCGAACGTGGCTGTTGGCTAAGCCGCTAAAACGTAATGATTATTTAGCGTTACTATTAGTTGTCATTTTGTGTTCGGTTGGAATCGTCTTATTAGTTGTCAATGGCGGCCGCTTTTATAATCCATTTCGCTAAAAAAACAGAACTTTCTGCACAAACGCAGAAAGCTCTGTTTTTTTATATTATAAATTGTACGATCTTATCAGATCATAATTTACTGATTTTATTCAGCACGATTCGCAATTCCAGGTATAAATTTCAAACAGTAAAGAGCGCATAGTCCAACAATGATATAGATGATTTTTGCGAGAATCGCTGTGCTTCCACCAGATATCGCTGCAACTAAATCATATTCAAAAAGACCTACTAATAACCAGTTGATTCCACCAACGATCAACAAAATAAGCGCGATAATATCTAGATATTTCATCTGTAAAACCCTCCCTTCTGATTTGTTTAACAGTACCATAGTTGGATGTCCTACCATATTTATCTGCTCAAAAATTGTTTTTTCTTATTTTATGTAATGGGAAAATACTTTAAACAAATGAGAGCTTTTGTTTTCCTAGTTGAAAATTGTTTTTTTATCTTATAGATAAGAGGTAGGAACTCCATTTAATGATGCATCCAACAGACAAATTCTTTTTAGATATTGTGCATTTTAAACGAGGTGTTTTTTTCGCGAAACGCTTTCTCTTATAGATGTAAAAGTTTGCTCGAAATCAATAAAGCGAAGAAGGAAAAGTTGAAAAATGGGAGTAACATAGTCAAAATTGCATCAATTGTTCCAAGAGAAAGTCTATAAAACTGGATTATCCGAAGAACACACAGACATCGTCAGTGATATATTGACTTTTACCGATATTCTTATGGAACAAATTGTTCAGAGAGAAGTGTCGAGGGAGGAATAATGTTAAAAGAAATGGTTGTCTTATCAATTTGTCAATCAGGCCGATGGCAGTACCTTTTTGGAGAAATCAAATCCATTTAGTTTAAAAACTGAACTTTTTTAAATTATGGGAACTATCTTGCGATTGTGCGCGTATAATGTAAGTAAGAGAGTCTGTAGGCAGAAAGGAAGCGAGCTAAATGTTGAATCCGTTTATCAATACAGGACTAGAAGTTGCTTTAAAAGACCTTTTTCGGGATAAATACACTACTGGCCAAGTTTACCCTGCTACTGCTACCGATGTGTGTAAAGAGCGTTTGATTGTTTATGTCTATCCTAATAGCTTGAAATTTGTTTTTGTTGATCAGGAGCAAGAAGCCTTAGAGCAGCTGGCTCTAAATGAAGAAGAGCGGTGAAAGAAGAGGTTAAATTAAGAAAGAAGCAGTTTTCGTCTTGAAAGGGCATTTTATTTAAGGTCATATTTTAATACAGTGTTGGTATTATAACAAATTTTTAAGGGAAGTTGTTATACTTCCCTTAATCGTACTTTTTAGGAAATTTGCAAACTATTTTATATAAGGTATATATTCATTTTATTCAATAGGCAAGTTGTGCTGTTTTAAGAAAGATAGCTTATCCCAGTAGCCTCTTTGAAATAAAATTTTATTATTTACTATTTGAAAAAAACCGCAACCTCTCAAACCTAATGGGTCACGCCACTCTAAAATTGCCCATTGGCCATCTTCGAAAATGTTTTCAACGATACAAACCATTTTTGCGTTAGAAAAATCTTGTTCAAACATTTTCTTTATAGCTTCTTTCCCAATAACTGGCTCATTGGCAACCTGATGGTTTGTTGCATTATCATCATATAATTCTGAAATGATTTCTACATCTGCATTATTAAACGCATCGACCCATTGGCAAAGTATTTCTTTTGGTGTCACATAATTTACCTCCTTGGTATGTAATAATTTCTATTTGCAATATAAAACGAGTGTCTAATTGTATTAATATATTCTACTTTTGCACTTAATTTCAAGACAATCTATATATTAAACATATACAGGTTCACGGTCTTTGAAATCTATAGTTTATCGATTTGAACATTTAGTTAAAAAGGTGAGGTACTCATAATCGAGTCTCACCTTTTTTATTATTGAATTTTGTCTAAGATTAATTGGGCACAATCAATTTGGTTGGGAATAGTGCCTGCTTCATCCTTCACACGCCAGATATCGGGAGTGATCTCATCGACGACGTACATTTTTCCTTCATCGTCGTAACCAATTTCAATTTTGAAATCAATCAAAGTCAAGTTCATTTCCGCCAATGCCTCTTTAAGAACAGAACCGACTCTAGTTAAGATATCCAGCCCTTCATCGTACTGATCGGGCTTCAAAATACCCTTCATTTGACATAAGCGATCTGTAATTAGCGGATCACCTTGTTCGTCATCTTTTAAGGTAACTTCTAAATAGGGTGGATCGAAGGGTAATCCTTCTGGCAGGGTAAAACGACGACACATACTGCCAGCAGTGAAATAGCGTAATACAAATTCTAAATTAGGAACGGTTAACTGCCGAACCTTCATTATTCCTTTGTCGATGTCTGCGTCAAGATAATGGGTCGGAATACCATTTTTTTCCATCAATTCAAAAAAATATTTGGAAATAATTAAGCCAATTTTCCCCTTTCCTTCAACACTTCCGCCAACAGTGTTTGAGCCTGGGTCAAAGACGCCATCTTCACCAGTTGCGCTATCTTTAAATAGTAAATAGACTTCCTTGTTTTCCTCATCTAGTAATACTGTTTTTGTTTTCCCATCGTACAATTCTTTCATTTTTTACCGCCTTCTCTGAAATATCCAGTGTTTTAAAAAATGATAACATTGGATATTTTTAGTGTCGATGATTTTTCGGATTTTATTTTAAAAAACACGTCTAATGTTCGGATTTCTTTGAGGAAAGGGTGTAAAATGCATTTGAATTTAAATATAAAGTGCTTTTTTCAGAATTTAACACTACTGTCTGCATTCATAAAACTACTGTTTCTTAATCGGAGTACAAAAAGTTTCGCATTTTTATCTATAGTAAAAAGCCAAAGTGCTGTTAAATCAACACTTTGGCTTTTCTATGAAGATAATAGTATGGAGACGGCGGGAGTCGAACCCGCGTCCAAACATATCGACACTTAAAAATCTACGCTCATAGTCATACTATTTAAGCTTCGCTTTGTCCTCTGCCGCATGACAGGCCGCGGACATTGCTAGTCTGATAGGCTCTTTTACAACTTGCAGACGGAAAGTTGTAACGTATCCCACTTAGAATAGGACCCTTACTCGAGTACATGGGCGATACCGAGAGGATCTACGCTAACTGTTTTTAGGCAGCTAAAGCGTAAGAGTTATTGTTGTTTTTAGCAGTTATATTTAACTGTAACGTTTTTACGTAGACGTAACCTACGAAGCGCAATTCAAGCTCAAACTATGCCTGTCGAATCCGTAACGTCCCCCTAATGAATATTTTTGTTGCAAGAAAAAGTATAACATCTCGTTATAAAAAAAGCAAAGAAGTAAGTGAGAAATGAAGAATTTGTTGCGCTAGAATTCAAAAAATTGAAGAAAAAACAAATAGTTAGTGAAGATACGGGTAAGGTAATGGTTGAAAAAAATGAAATAGAGTATACTTAGAATGAGAATCAGATGATACCAGGGGGTTAAAGTATGAATATTTTAATGATTGAAGACAATGAATCCGTTTCGGAAATGATGCAAATGTTTTTCTTGAATGAGGGCTGGGAAGCCGAATTTAAATACGATGGAAAAGAAGGTTTGGACGCCTTTAAGGCGGAACCCGAGAAGTGGGACATGATTACACTTGACCTTAATTTGCCTAGCATGGACGGAATGGAAGTTGGGCGCGAAATCCGAAAAATCTCTAAAACAGTTCCGATTATTATGCTGACAGCTAGAGATTCTGAAAGCGACCAAGTAATTGGGTTAGAAATGGGTGCGGATGATTATGTGACGAAACCTTTTTCACCATTAACCTTGATTGCCCGAATTAAGGCGCTGCATCGCCGCAGTGAACTGACTTCTGAACCACAAAGAGAAGCCGCTGTAACGAATGATAGTTTTGATATTCAAACGGAGCATTTTAAAATGAATTTGAAAACTCGTGAGGCTTATCTAGATGGAAAGCCAATTGATGGATTGACACCCAAAGAGTTCGATCTATTATATACAATGGCGAAAAAGCCGCGCCAAGTATTTACTCGTGAACAGTTATTAGAATTAGTATGGGACTATCAATATTTCGGAGATGAACGAACTGTTGATGCCCATATTAAAAAATTACGTCAAAAAATTGAAAAGGTCGGTGCACAGGTTATTCAAACCGTTTGGGGCGTTGGCTACAAATTTGATGACACTGAGGTTGGTCGATGAAATACCTGTATCAACAATTACTGGCTTTTGGCGGCTTGATTCTGTTGATTCTACTAACTTTAGGGATATCCTTTACACAATTCACCCGTAAAACATTGGAAGATAACAACTATAAAGAGTTATTGGGTTATGCTCAATCAATGGAAAAAAATAATTTGTCCTTAAGTCGAGACATTCGTTTTGAAGGCATGTCAAGTAATGAGATTTTTCAATTTGCCATTGGTGTGACTGAATCGAGTTTGAATCAGCAAGACGTATCTTTTGTTTTTATTGATAAGGATCGAGAGGTACAATACCCTGATAAATCAGGAAAAGTGAATCCGCACTTAGTCAGCGACGAGCAGTGGAAGGCGCTGAAGGCCGGACAGCAGCAAAAGGAAACAAGCTCTAAAAATGTGATGGGGCAAAGTCAAACGACTTCTTATGCAATGGTTCCTTTTTTTACTGAGGGTGTATTTTTTGGCGTCTTACTGGTCAGCCAACCAGCGATGAACGTTGAGACAAGTGTTAATTCCATTGTAGCCGATTTATTCAAAGCCTTTATCATCGCTTCTATTATTGCGATTATTGTCAGCTATTTCTTTGCGACACAGCAGGTGAAGCGTATCAATCGAATGCGTTCAGCAACGAAAGAGGTTGCGGCGGGAAACTTTGATGTAGTGGTGCCGAATCGTAATCGCGACGAATTTGATGATTTGGCGGATGATTTTAATCGGATGACAGTTTCCTTAAAGGAATCGCAGGATGAAATCGAACGGCAAGAAGAACGGCGAAAGCAGTTCATGGCGGATGCTTCACATGAGATGCGGACACCGTTAACAACAATCAACGGTTTATTAGAAGGGATGCAATACAACGCAATCCCTGAAAATCAAAGAGAGAAGGCCATCAAGCTAATGCAAAATGAGACCTCTCGTTTGATTCGTTTAGTTAATGAAAATTTGGATTACGAAAAGATTCGAACCAATCAAATTAGTATCTTGTTGCAGGAGTTTAACGCAACGGAGGCAGTAGCAACATTATTGACTCAATTATCAGCGAAAGCGGAAGCTTCAGGGGATCAATTAATTCTCCAAACAGAGGAACCGATCATGGTCTATGCTGATTACGATCGTTTTGTTCAAGTAATGGTGAATTTAATCCAAAATGCGATCCAGTTTACTAATGATGGAACGATCGCTGTTGCTATCACAAAATTGGAGAAAGCAACGGAGATTAAGATTTCCGATACTGGCATCGGAATGTCTGAGGATCAGGTGAAAAATATCTGGGATCGTTACTATAAGGCTGATCCATCGCGTAAAAATACAAAATATGGTGAATCTGGTCTAGGGTTATCGATCGTACAGGAGCTGGTTCGTTTACACAATGGAACGATTGAGGTTTCCAGTGAACTAGACAAGGGAACTACATTTACAGTCGTCTTTCCAGATAAACCTGAAGCAGTAGAAGCCACTGAAGAACAAAAAGAAGCGTAAAACCAAATCGGTTTTACGCTTCTTTATTTGCTTTTAAAGAATGGCTAAAATAATAAAATTCAAAATGAATAAAAGATCTACGACCCAAAGAATCGGAGAGACTTCATTGGATTTACCTTTGATTACTTTCGCGATCGTGTAGAAAATGAAACCAGCAGCAATTCCGTAAGAGATGCTATAGCATAGTCCCATAAAGACACTAGCAAAGAAGGCCGGAACGGCTTCTTCTAAATCTAGCCAATTGATGTCTGCGAATGAGGCTAACATCATGACACCAACTAAAATCAATGCAGGTGCTGTTGCTTGAGCTGGGACGATAGCAATTAATGGAGAGAACAAGCTGCTTAGTGCAAATAGAATAGCCACGACAACGGAAGTTAGACCTGTTCGTCCGCCAGCACCGATACCCGCTGCGGATTCAACATATGTCGTTGTGTTTGATGTACCGAAGATCGCACCGATTGAAGTCGCGATTGCATCTGCGAATAACGCCTTATCCATTTTTGTTTTAAAGCCTTTTGAATCATTATCAAGCGCATTTTCATCTTCTTTTGAGAAAATACCAGTACGACGTCCTGTACCAATAAAGGTTCCGATCGTATCGAAAGTATCAGATAAACTAAAAGCTAAAATCGTCATTAAAACTTGTGGTAATTTAGAAGAGTCAGAGAAAAGCGAACCCATACCGGCTGAACCAAAAGCCGCTCCAAAAGTTGTGCCTAATTCTTGGATCGAACTGCTTAATGAATTAGCATGCCAATCAATTGCTCCTAATTGAACAACACCCATAGGGATTCCTAATAATGTTGTAACAACGATTCCGATTAGGATTGCTCCGCGAACATTTCTAACAACTAGGATGGTTGTAATAACTAAACCAAAAACTGCTAATAAAATCGGCGCATTATTGAAGTTTGCTAAAGCAGGAACAATTCCGCTATTGATTGTAACGTTAGTCGCTTTGCCGCCTTCAACGACACTGCTGGTAATCGCAGATGAGTCTGCACTAAACGAAAGGAGTCCAGCATTTTTGATTCCGACATAAGCAACGAAGATTCCGATCCCGCCACCGATCGCGTGCTGCATGCTTTCGGGGATTGCGTGAATAATTAATTTACGAATTTTGGTTACAGTAATTAAAATGTTAATGATCCCGCAAATGAATACCATTGCTAAGGCTTGTTGCCAAGAATAGCCTAGTCCGAAAACGACTGTATAAGTGAAAAATGCATTCAATCCCATACCAGGTGCTTGCGCGTAAGGGACATTAGCGAATAATCCCATTACTAAAGTTCCGATCACAGAGGCGATGATCGTAGCTAGGAACACTGCCTGAAAGGGCATTCCAGAAGCTGATAAAATACTTGGATTTACGAATAAAATATAACTCATGGCGAAGAATGTTGTGATCCCTGCCATCACTTCAGTAGAAATGTTGGTACCTTGTTCTTTTAATTTAAAGAATTTCTCCATTATAATTAAACGCTCCTTAAGAATAAGTTCATTATATCGGTAAAAACCGAATACTTTTAAAGTATAATGAAGAAACAATCGACTTTCAATAATAAGTTCATTAAGCGAACAAATAAAAAGAAGAATGTTCGTGTTTAGCGAACATTCTTCTTCCTTGTGGTGGTACTAATCAAACGGAAGGAGATGATTAGTACACATAAATATAAGAAAAGGGAGAAAACAGCTTTGGCAAGGGCGCAGAAAAATAGATCTAGCAAAGTCGTTGAGGATAGCTCAAATGATAAGGAAGAACGAATAGAGTAGGCAATTCCACTTGTACCATTACTCAAGACAAAATTTGGCAACTCCTTTATTTGATTCAAACCTTGATGATAAATAGCCTGCAAAATGGATTCGTAAACAGGTTCGAAAATGGTAAAAAATACAATTAAACAAGTAGCTGCGATCAGCAAACCGATAATAAATTCTAGTCCAGTTGAATAGATCAGCTGTTTGATTGAAGCTGTCGAATTTTTTTGGCGATGTATCCTAATAGCGAAAAATACTAGTAATATGGCAAATAGGGTAATCGCGCTGACAAGCAGTCGGAAAGAAAAATAGTGTTGCAACTGCTCAATTTCTTTTCTGGTAAATAATTGGATTTGATGGGAAGAATCTAACTGATTCAAAACGAGTCTCAACATCCCTAAACTGGTTAGGATAAAGAGAGCGACCAAATAGATCACCCAAGATATTGAAAATTGAATTCGATGTCTTTTGATAGTTGAAAGCGTCGTTGAAAAAAGTTCCATAGATTCCCACCTCTTACTAATAAGTATAAAATCCTAATTTGAAAGAAATATGAATTCTATCGGAAGAAATAAGTGCAAACAAACAAAGACCTTTCACAGTTTTTGTGAAAGGTCTTTGTTGGAGATTATTGTTGATTTTGTTCTTGATATTGCTTATACGTTTCAGTCTTGTAAAGTTCTTGGGTGGATTTTTTTCCTTTTTGATCGAACAGACTGGTTGATTTATCTCCTAGTTTATTCTCGGTTTTTTCCATCTTTTTAAGACCGTCTTTATAATCAAATTGTGAAGCGTCAATCGGTTTCAACCCGCTGGCTGAGTAGAAGCGAAGCAGATCGCCGTTGTTGATGTTATCTGAGGTGCTCAACTGAGTAGAAACAGCTTCTTTCCATGCTTCAGATTGTTTTTGCAAGGCTTCGTCTGGTTCAGTGATTGCCATACCATCTTTATTGCTGTATAAGCTTCCACTGTAGTAGGTATACTCTGGTGTCACATAATCGCCATCACGGAAAGCGACGATTTGATCATGATCTTTTGATAGCAGATCTTGACCTAATTGAATATACTTGCTCGTATCCACTCCTAAAAGATGTAACAAAGTAGGTAAAGCATCAACCTCACCGCCATATGTGTGGTTAATTCCGCCTTTATCTTGACCAGGAACATGGACCATGTAAGGAACACGCTGCATTTGTGCGTTATCAAAGTTTGACCAAGTTTCCTTTGACTTGCCAAGCAGTGGTGCCAAGTCAGAGTTTCTTGAATTTGAAATACCATAATGGTCACCATACATAACGATGATCGAATTATCATACAAGCCAGAAGCTTTCAGATAATTGAAAAATTCTTCAACTGCTTTGTCTAAATAATTGGCTGTCGCAAAGTAGCCGTTGATGGTTTCATCATTGGTGTTAGCCATTGGGAAACCAGCTTCGTCATTTTTGAATTCACTGTAAGGATAGTGGTTCGAAACGGCGATAAACTTCGTATAGAATGGCTGCTGCAGACGTTCCAAATACTTCACAGATTGCTGGAAGAAAGGTTTATCGTGTAAGCCATATTGGAATGAGTTTTCATCGTTTACATCGTAATACGAAGAGTCGAAGAAATAATCATAGCCAAGATTTTTATAAGTTTCAGAACGGTTCCAGAAACTTCCAGAGTTTCCGTGGAAGGCAGCACTTGTGTAGCCTTCAGTTTGTTTCAAAATGTTTGGAGCTGCTTGGAAAGTGTTCTTTCCGCCTAATTGCGAGAATAAGGATCCTTGGTTCAAACCAAATAAAGAATTTTCCATCAATGTTTCTGCATCTGAGGTTTTTCCAGCTTTTACTTGGTGGAAGAAATTATCAAATGAGAAGGTGCTGTTACTATGGAAAATACTGTTCAAGAACGGTGTCACTTCATGCTCTTGACCATTTTCATCCTTTAGCTTGTAGTCAATCACGAATTGCTGAAGACTTTCCAAATGGATCGTAATAACGTTGCGTCCCTTAGCGATACCGTAATAGTCGCTATTTGGAGCTGCATAGTGATCTTTTACATAAGATTCGACTTCTTTTAAATCATTGGGACTAGCCTCGGCGCGAACTTGGTTGGTCTTATAGGTTTGGATACCATCGTATACAGTGAAGGCATTTACTCCCAGATATTTGATCAAATAGTCGCGAGAAAAGGTACGGGTCAATAGTTCAGGACGATCCGCTTCAGCTAGGAAAAGATTTCCTGAGAAAATCATGATCGAAAGAGCAGTCATAGCGATAGCCATCCGAGCACGTACAGGTCGTTCTTCTCTTTTAATGCCTTTCCGCCATAAAAGAATTGGTAAAATCACAATATCGATCAAGTATAGTATGTCGTAAGGGCGGAATAATCGGACTGCACTTTCACCCAAACCACTGGCAACTTTACCAGCACCTAGGAAAGTGTTTACGGTAATAAAGTCGGTAAATTCACGATAATAAACGACATTGGCAAAAAGCAGGAAACTCGCCAGTGCGTAGATGACCATCATCGTGGCATAAGAGGCTTTGGACCGTCGCACATATAAAGCAATCGACAGTAAGAACATCGTCGATGCGATTGGATTGATAAATAGGATGAAGTATTGTGTCAGACTCTCGATCCCTAAATTAAATTCAAATAAGTATGCAAAAACACTTTTCGCCCATAATAAGAATGTCAGTAACGCATAAAAGCCGAGACGTTTATTCAAAAAAGTAGGAGCTTTTAGTTTTTTCAATAGTAACTTCCTTTCTGTCGCAGAAAAAATGCGAATGTTCACTTGTTACTTAGTTTACTCGGTTCCATCAAGTCAGTCAATTCTTATTAAATTTTGAGCAATCAGGCTTAAAGAAAACTTTATAAGCGAAATATACGCTTTTTTTTTGCTATACTATAGAAGAAAGCGGGGATGAGAGTGGAAATAGAATTAAATAATTACGGTATTAAACGTATTCGTCAGGGAAACCCATTAATTCAGCAAGACGACCTGAAGCAAGATATAAAAAAAATTCCTCTAGAATGGGTAAAGTTTGTCGATAATAAACATAAATATATTGCAACTGGTTATTTAGGAAAACAAAACAAAGGCTTTGGTTGGGTGTTAGATCAAACACAACGCCCAATCAACAAAGCTTTTCTAATGGAAAAATTCCAGCAGGCAATTAATCAACGCCAGGCATTCTTTGCTGATCAGGGGACGAACACTTTTCGTTTGTTTAACGGTGAGGGCGATGGCATCGGAGGCGTGACTATTGATTACTACGCGGACTATTTAGTGATATCTTGGTACAACGAAACAATTTACTATTTTCAAAAGCTGATTGTAGATAGTTTGCTGGCAGTTTTTCCAAGTGCTAAGGGAATCGTTGAGAAAATTCGTTTTAAGAGCGAAGGGAAGGAAAGTCGCTGGTTAGCAGGAGAAAAACCACAGGAGCCTTTAATAGTACTAGAGAATGGTGTTTCTTATGCCGTGTACTTAGATGAAGGCTATATGACGGGGATCTTTTTAGATCAAAAGGAAGTCAGAGGACGCTTGACAGAAGGCTTGGCTGCAGGAAAAAAAGTTTTGAATATGTTCAGTTATACAGGAGCCTTTTCTGTGGCAGCTGCATATGGCGGAGCGTTAGAAACGACAAGTGTTGATCTGGCACAGCGAAGCCTGCCTAAAACACAAGAACAATTCGAAGTGAACGATTTGCCTTTAGAAAAACAAAAAATAATTGTTATGGATACATTTGACTATTTTCGCTATGCATTAAGGAAGGGTTTAAGTTATAATTTGATTGTCTTGGATCCACCTAGTTTTGCCCGCAATAAGAAAAAAACATTTTCTGTGGCAAAAGATTATGGACGTTTGATCGAAGACAGTGTGGAAATACTTACTAATGAAGGAATGATCATTGCGTCAACTAATGCAGCGAATCTTCCAATCAAAAAATTCAAGCAAGCGATCGAGACAGCCTTTCAAAATAAAAACGTAACGTATCAATTGACTGAAAGCTATCGATTGCCCGCGGATTTTCCAGCCAGTAATTTTGAAGAAAGCAATTATTTGAAAGTATTGTTTTATAGGATAAAAAAATAGAAGAAAATGGGATGGGATGCATATGATGGATATTCAAGTAAGAGAGGTACGATTTGATGCGGGAAAACCTAAAATCTGCGTGCCGATTGTTGGAAAAACTTTCGAGGAGATCATTGAGCAAGCAAATGAAGCCAAGAAGGTTGCCGAAGTGATCGAATGGCGAGCGGATTATTATGAAGATGTCTTAGATGATGATAAGTTGAATTCGACTTTGCTAGCATTAAGGGATGAGATCAGGAATATTCCATTGATTTTTAATTTACGGACGACAGAAGCTGGTGGACTGCTTGATATATCTCTAAACCAATACCGTCATATTAACGAATTTGCTGTTTCTTCACGTGCGATTGATCTGGCTGATGTGGAGGTTTCTATCATCGATCAATTATCGACCACGTTTATCAAATGGATGCAGGCCCTAGATGTGCGGGTGATTTTGAGTTATTACAACTTTAAGGAAACGCCAGAGGATGCAGTGATTCTGTTTCGCTTAAATTTAATGGAGCATTGGGGAGCAGATATCGCGAAAATCGTCCTTGAACCACAGAACGAGGCTGATGTCTTGCGCCAAATGGGTATTGCAATGAAGGCTCAGACTTTTGTTACGCTGCCAGTCGTGTCCGTTTCTCTAGGCAGACTCGGGAAATTTTCACAAATCAGCGGTTCATTGGATGGCTCCTGCATGACCTATGGTTGTTTAGAAGGGCAGGTTTGTTCTGATGCCCAGATTGAAGCGGATAAGTTGACTCTGATGATTAATGAGTTAAGATAGAACTTAAAAATGATAGCTAGAAAGCCGAATGATCTTGTCTTATCAATTTGATAATACAAGATCATTCGGCTTTTCCTTTTGTACTTTTTTAAAATACGATCTAATCCATAACATCAAGATCAAAGACTTCGATATTATCTAAACCACCGTAGATTTCGTACCAAGGTTTTGCGTATTTGTTTAAAATCTCATTTAATTCTTCGATATTTTCACGCCCCTGCGTATCCAGCCAATCAATCAGGGCGGCCCTGCCGCCATCGGCATAAACTTGGACACCGTTGCGCCAAGTAGCTCGACCGCCAAGAATTCCGCAGTAGTTGGCACCATGTTGACCAGCAAATTCTAATTCTTCCCGAAAAACATCAGCAGGCACACCAGCGCTTAGATAAATAAACGGGCGAGTGGCTGCTTCACCGGCTTCTTTGAAATAAGCGGCAGCCTCTTCTTGCGTATAGACGACTGGGTCTGCCCCTTGATTGAAGCCTTCGACATATTTAAACAACACAGGAACTTCGACTTTCAAGACATCAATATGATATTTATCTTTGGTAAATTCTTTGATCGTGTCGATTACCTTTTGCGGTTTGATTTCAGCAAACTCCGGGGAGTGATCATCAGTGATTTTCTTGTCATAAACGATCGGTTCCACAAAAATAGGAATATCCGCCGCTAACGCTTCTGTTCCTAATCGCTCAAGAAATGCATGTTTGACATCCAAGATTTCTTGCGGTTCATCTGGGTCATAGTAAACCAAGACTTTAGCAGCGTCTGCGCCTTTTTCTAATAGGCGTTCTAAAGATTCATCAGGTAATAATTCAGGTAAACGTCCAGGAGTATTGGCATCATAGCCTGTTTTTTCGTAAGACATAATCAGGCCGCAACTTGGATCTTTGGCCTGGATACCTTTGAAGCCATATTGTTCATCCAGTAAGATCGCACTGACACGTTTGGTCAACTCTTGGGAAACAAGTTCTTTGAATTCGTACACTTGATCCATTGAAAAATTCTCTTCTCCTACAGCGGCTTGCATCATCTTTTTCATAGAGCCCCGTTGGTCGATTGCTAAGGCCGCAATGACGCCTTGATCATTGGACAATTGTTGCATCTTTTCAAACTTTCCTCTTGAAATTCTTTTCATACTGAAAACATCCTTTCCTTTACAAATCCAGTGTAGGATGATTCAGAAAAAAAGCCAAATAAAACGACCAATTTGTCTCGGAATGACTTTTTTGCTAGACTTTAGAAAATAAATAAAGTGAGGGATTGACTTGGCTAAGAAGAAAATTCAAAAGACCAATGCGATTCGTTTAGTCGAACAAAAGAAGATCGCTTATAAAGAGCATGAATATGCTTGGAGCGAGGACGATTTAGGCGCGGGCCACGTTTCTGAACAGGTTGAAATTGAACCTGCGAGAATTTTTAAAACCCTCGTTGCAGTTGGAAACAAAACGGGTCCAGTCGTAGCAGTGATTCCTAGTGATCATGAATTGGATCTGAAGAAGATAGCGAAGGTCAGCAGCAACAAAAAAGTTGAAATGCTTCATTTGCGAGATTTAGAGGCTACGACAGGCTACATACGCGGCGGCTGTTCGCCAATAGGAATGAAAAAGCTTTTTCCAACCTTCGTCGATGCTTCGGCTGAAAATTTTGAACAAATCGCAATTTCGGCTGGTAGAAGAGGTCTGCAAATGGAAATTGCCCCCGCGGCCATCTTAGAACTGACGCGAGGACAATTTGCGGAGCTGACGCATTAAGCAAAGGCGTTATAAGTGGCATGTGTTCCGGCAACATACCCTGTACAAAAAGCGGTGGTGATATTGTAACCACCTGTATAGCCATTTACATCTAGAACCTCCCCGGCAAAATACAAGCCGGGGATTTTTTTGCTGGCTAATTCTTTGGGGTTGATTTCCTTAAGCTCAACGCCACCACCAGTGACGAAGGATTTTTCTAAACCAAATGTTTTGTTTGCAGTCATTGACCAGTCTTTACAATAGGAAACAAAGCGGTTCAATTGTTCTTTTGATGTTTGGTTGTAAGACAATTCGCTAATACCGATTTTTTCTAAAAGAAAGAGCAACAGACGCTCAGGTAAGAAACCGGCTAAGGCGTTTTTCAATTGTTTGGTGGAAGCTGCCGAACGCTCGCTGATTTCTTCAAGTAGTTCACTGTTTGATTTTCCAGGAAAACAATCAAGTGTCAGGGTCACTGTTTGTTGGGTTCGCAACAATTGATTAACAAAGCTTGAGCAACGCAATGCGGCAGGTCCTGAAATCCCAAAATGGGTAAAGAGCAAGTCCATCTCATGGCTCGCAATTGATTTACTTTTCTCGTCAACAACAGATAATTTTACGTCCTGCAGAGACAAGCCCTGCAATGTTTTAGCTGAAACAAAATCATCAGTTAAAAAAATCGGTGATTCTGTTGGATAGAGGGGTGTCACATGATGACCAACGCTTTTGGCAAAACGGTAGCCATCGCCCTGCGATCCAGTGGAGGGATAGGTGATTCCGCCAGTCGTAACGATGATACTTTTTGCAGAATAATCCCCCTCCGAGGTGCGAACGCCTTGAATGGTTGAGCCGTTAGTAATAATTTGTTCAACCGATTCTTTAAAATGCAGCTCAACGTTTAAATTTTCTAGCTCCTCCTTTAAAGTATTGACGATCGTAGCCGATTTATCTGAGACTGGAAAAATTCTTCCGTGATCCTCTTCTTTTAACGCAACTCCGCGTTCGTTAAAGAAGGTCATGACGTCTTGGTTATCAAATTGCGAAAACGTACTATATAAAAAACGGCCGTTTCCGGGAATATGAGTGATCAAATCCTCTACTGGACGATTATTCGTCACGTTGCAGCGACCGCCGCCAGTCATAAGCAATTTCTTGCCAAGTCGTTTATTTTTCTCAAATAGGGCGACTTTAGCGCCATTCATCGCAGCTGTAATTGCTGCCATCATCCCAGCGGGACCGCCACCAATTACGATTACATCAAATTTTTCACTCATTTTAATTAATTCCTATCTTTAATTGATTTGTTGTTTTTGCTTGTATAATCATACTTTAAATACGAACAATTTTCAGTCAATTTGCCGCGTATCATGAATTTTTTTTCACTTCCATTAGAAAATGATGTAAACTATGAGTATTAAATGTGAGGAGGAATTTGATGGAAGTAAGAGAATATGTTGAACAGATTCAAAAGAACTTAGAGGCAAAAGATCCGAATCAAGAAGAATTTTTACAAGCGGTGGAAGAATTTTTACCTACCGTGATTCCTTTTCTAGAAGAGCATCCAGAGTATGTTGAAAAAAACATTTTAGGCATGATCATTGAACCAGAGCGAATGGTTCAATTCCGAGTGCCTTGGCAAGATGATAAGGGCAATTGGCAAGTGAATCGCGGTTACCGTGTTCAGTTCAACTCGGCGATTGGCCCATATAAAGGTGGTCTGCGTTTCCATCCAAGTGTGAATTTAAGTATCTTGAAGTTTTTAGGATTTGAGCAAATCTTTAAAAATAGCTTGACCGGTCTTCCAATTGGCGGCGGCAAAGGTGGATCAGATTTTGATCCGAAGGGCAAATCTGATTCTGAAGTAATGCGTTATTGCCAAAGCTTCATGACAGAATTATCAAAACATATTGGTCCAAACTTAGACGTGCCAGCAGGCGATATCGGTGTCGGCGGTCGCGAGATCGGATACCTATTCGGACAATATAAACGTCTGCGTGAATATGATATGGGTGTACTGACGGGTAAACCTTTAGGCTTTAACGGTAGTCTTGGTCGAACGGAAGCGACTGGCTATGGTGCAGTTTACTTCGTGAAACATTTATTAGAAGATCGCAAGGATTCCTTTGATGGAAAAAAAGTGATTGTCTCAGGTAGCGGAAATGTGGCTATCTATGCGATTGAAAAGGCGCAAGAATTAGGGGCAACAGCACTTACTTGTTCGGATTCAAATGGCTATATTTATGATAAAAACGGAATTGATGTCGAACTATTGAAGGAAATTAAAGAGGTTCGTCGCGCCCGCTTAACAGAATATGCCAAAGAATCTTCAACCGCTGAGTATTTCGAAGGTTCTGTTTGGGAGCTTGAGACAGAAGCAGACATTGCTTTGCCTTGTGCAACACAAAATGAGATTGACGATAAAAAAGCGGAGCTCTTAGTTAAAAACGGAGTAAAAGTGGTAGCAGAAGGTGCAAATATGCCGAGCACAAATGGCGCGGTTAAACTGTATCATGAAAATGGCGTACTTTATGGACCAGGAAAAGCAGCAAATGCTGGCGGTGTTGCTGTATCTGCATTAGAAATGAGTCAAAACTCTCAACGTTTGGCTTGGACCAAAGAGGAAGTCGATAGCAAACTCGATGACATCATGAAAAATATCTATGAAACTTGTCGTGATACGGCTGCGAAGTATGCGGATAAAGATAATTTCGCGGCAGGTGCGAACATTGCTGGGTTTGAGAAAGTTGCTGCTGCGATGATGGCACAAGGAACTGTTTAAATTTTAATGGTTTACGCTTGAAAAATCGGTAAAAGAAACGTAAAGTATAGATTGTTATGAAGTGATTTTCAAGGAGGAAAAACAATGGCACACATTCATTTCGATTATTCGAAAGTAGCACCATTCGTGAGCGAACATGAAATGGAGTACATCAAATCTGAAGTAGCTCTAGCTCACAAAGAATTACGCGAAGGTACTGGCGCAGGAAATGACTTCCTAGGCTGGATAGATCTTCCAGTAAACTATGACAAAGATGAATTTGCGCGCATCAAAAAAGCAGCTGAAAAAATCAAATCTGATTCTGATGTATTAGTAGTTATCGGAATCGGCGGTTCATACCTTGGAGCACGTGCAGCAATTGAATTCTTGCACCAAAGCTTTTTCAATGTATTGGATAAGGAAGATCGTAAAGCGCCGCAAGTATTTTTTGCGGGAAATTCAATCAGCTCAACGTACATCGCTGACTTGATCGAAGTGATCGGTGATCGTGATTTTTCTGTTAACGTAATTTCTAAATCAGGAACAACAACAGAGCCAGCAATCGCATTCCGTGTCTTCAAAGAATTATTGATCAAAAAATATGGTGAAGAAGAAGCGAACAAACGTATCTATGCTACAACTGATAAAGCTCGCGGAGCAGTAAAAGTAGAAGCTGATGCAGCTGGTTGGGAAACTTTTGTTATTCCTGATGATGTTGGTGGACGTTTCTCAGTGCTTACAGCAGTTGGTCTACTACCAATCGCAGCTAGTGGAGCAGATATTGATGCATTGATGCAAGGTGCAGCAGATGCTCGCGAAGCTTATTCAAGCGAAAACCTAGACGAAAATGAAGCATATCAATATGCCGCTCTTCGTAATATTTTATACCGTAAAGGCAAAGTGACTGAAATCTTGGTCAACTATGAACCAGGTATGCAATATTTCAACGAATGGTGGAAACAACTATACGGCGAATCAGAAGGAAAAGACTTGAAAGGTATTTACCCATCAAGTGCGAACTTCTCAACTGACTTGCATTCATTTGGACAATACATCCAAGAAGGTCGTCGTAATATCTTCGAAACGATCGTGAAAGTGGAAAAACCTCGTAAATCTGTGGCGATTCCTTCACAAGAATCTGATTTAGATGGCTTAGGCTACTTAGAAGGTAAAGATGTTGACTTTGTTAACTCTAAAGCTTATCAAGGCACATTATTAGCCCACACAGACGGCGGTGTTCCTAACTTTGTATTAAACATCCCAACAATGGATGCTTATACTTTAGGTTACGCTATGTACTTCTTCGAAATCGCTGTTGGTATCTCTGGCTATTTATTAGGGGTTAACCCATTTAATCAACCAGGTGTGGAAGCTTATAAGAAAAATATGTTTGCCCTACTTGGAAAACCAGGATTTGAAGATTTAGCAAAAGAATTGAATAATCGTCTATAAAATCAAGAAAAGAGCGCTCGTTTGACGAGGGCTCTTTTTTTCGGGTGAATAAAAGTAATACATAGCTAATCAAAATTAATGATAAAAAGCATAATGAAAGAATAAAGAAACCGGTTTTAAACAATTAAAGATAAATAAAAAATGAATAGGAGATTAAAAATAACCAAGGTTGTTTATGTTGGTGTTTTACGAATTTTCTAACAATTGTTGAATTACCCTTGATATAAAAGCAAAAAAACTTATAAAAAACGTTTTCATTTTTTAATAATTATGTTATTATAAAAACGTAGTATTAAAGGGGGATTTATTATGGAAATTACAGAAACTATTGAAATTGGACTTGCTTACGAGTGTAAAGCAATTGGAATCAAAAATGAAGTTGTTGGTGTTGTCGAGCAACTTTACAATAATACAGTGTTGATCAATGTTGTACGTTGCGCACCTTCTGATCGCGCGACAGTTATCGAATTGCAGAATCGTTTATTAGTAAAATACGAAGATGTACACGCATGTATCGAAGTTGAGTGTACTGCGTAACTTTATAGTTATGCATGTGAAATATTTATTTTGACAGGAATTAGATTCGGACCCTTCAAAAAAGAGGTTCGAATCTTTTTTGTTCCTTGCTACTTTTAGCTATTAAGAATAATCGAGGAGCTCTATCAAACTGTCGGTGAGACGTAAGCATTGTTTAAAATTTCTCGTTTAAAATGTTAAGTATCGTATTAGTTGATTTTACCGATTTAAAGTTAACAAACAGTCCATTGAACCTTTAAGTTAGAAGAAATACAATAGAAGTTGAAGAAAAGATATAGCGGGAGGGATCACAAATGCAGGCAATCGAAATTAAACAATTAGAAAAAGTCTATTCAGATGGGAAGAAGGCCTTAGACAACATTAGTCTAGCGGTTCCTCAAGGGACGATTTTTGGATTCTTAGGCCCGAATGGAGCTGGAAAGACAACGACAGTCAAATTATTAAATGGCATCTTAGATCCGACTGGTGGAGAGATTCGCGTTTTAGGGCTTAATCCAGTTAACGAAGCGGAAAAGCTTCATCAATCTACAGGCATCTTAACGGAACATGCAGGCATGTATGATCATTTGACTGGTATTGATAATCTGATTTTCTTTGGGCAGCTTTTCGGTCTGACAAAATCGAAGAGTCAAGCAAGAGGAATGCAATTGCTAGAAAAGCTAGAGCTTTCAGATGCGGCTCAAGTAACATTAAAGAGCTATTCTACCGGGATGCGTCAAAGACTCTCCTTAGCACGTACCTTGATCCATCGCCCAAGTGTGCTTTTTTTGGATGAGCCCACCAGCGGACTTGATCCTGAAAGTACAAAGAAGGTTAATGAATTGCTGCTAGAGCTTTCAAGAGAAGAGGGGACGACGATTTTCCTTTGTACACATCAATTAAGATACGCCCAAGAAATTTGTCATGAATATGGTCTGATGGACAAAGGCCAGCTTCTAGCATTAGGCAGTCTACCAGAATTACGAAAGCGTACCTTCAACAGCTATAAAGTAACGATCGAGACAGACTTCATGCCGCCTTCGCTCAAAAGTGAACGGATCAAAGATAACATTTATGAATTAGTGATCCAGGAAAAGGCGGAGATCCCTCAACTGGTGAGAGAAATTGTCAAACAGGGCGGCAATATCGCGCAAGTAACGCCAAAGGATTTTTCGTTAGAGGAAATCTATTTTGCTTTATTGGAAGGGGGAGAGACGCATGTTTAATAATCGGCAAAAAGCGATTATGGTCAAGGATGTAAGAGGAATTACTGAAAATAAACGCTACTTTTCTGTGCTGACAATTCTTCCGTTGATCTTTTCAGTAGTCTTTCCAACGATTATGCTACTAACGGTTTTACTAAGTCCAACGGATTCTTCTTCATTTACTGAAATGGCTCGTATTTTACCAGATTTTCAAAAACTGGATCAAGAACAGTTGATTCGCGACTTGTTGTCTTTAATGATCAATAATGTCATTCCGATTTTCTTTTTAATCATCCCGATTATGACAGCGAGTGTCATGGCGGCAAGTTCTTTTGTAGGCGAAAAGGAGAAACGAACGCTGGAGACATTGCTTTATTCTCCCTTATCGATTCGTGAAATTTTTCAGGCGAAAGTCTATGCCTCGTTTTTTGTAGCAATCTTTGTGACCTATGTTTCGTTTATTTTAACTGTCATCGTGATCGAGGCAGAGCTGTATTTTATTACAGGGAGGATGCTTCCTTTAAGTATTAATTGGCTGTGGGTGATGCTTCTCATTGTACCGGCAATCACCATTATCTCGATTGTCTTGATTGTCAAAGGTTCAGCAAAATCTACGACAATCGAAGAATCACAACAGAAAGCGGCCTTTTTGATCATGCCGATAGCTTTGCTTCTTATTGGCCAATTTACTGGTATTCTCGTTTTTGGCGGATGGGTAGTGATTTCAATTGGTCTTATTTTACTGTTGATTGCCCTGCTGCTACTCAGATTTTCCATGACTGGCTTCACCTACGAACGTCTATTAGAGCGATAATAAAAATCGTAAACAACCTTCAATAGAGGACTGTTTACGATTTTTATTTTAGTCAAATTGTAGAATACTTGCTGTCTTTATACTGATACGGTTTGAGTCAACCGAAAAGACACTTAAATCATCTGTCAAGATACCTGTCACGTTCTGACAACGATAGACGGCCATTTGCTGATTTGAATTGACCGGCCAAACATAAACAGCTTGATTGCGTTTTTGCAAAACTTGAATCAAATCATTGTTGGCAGTTCGTGCTTCGATATTCATGAAATCCAGTGAGGTTTTTGGAGCCCCGATCAGATCTAAAGGCAAGATATAGCCAACCTTCATTGTTGGAAAAAGTTGTTTCATTTTATTGGCGCTGTCTAGGTCCATACTTTGTAGCTGATGATTGGCTAGCTGCTCTTTTAATGGTAATAATTGTTGAACGATTGTACTTTTAGTCTTGTTAGTGACCTTAAGCTCAATCAGTAATTTTTGGTTCAAACGGTTTGCTTCTGCGAGATAATCCGCAAATAATGGGATTTTACTAGTATAGCCGTTATCCTCCAGTGTGACTTTTTTTAATTCATCCCAACTTGTTTCATCAATGCGTAAATTCTTATCAGCCAGATCCTTCAAATTTTCATCGTGCATCACGACTAATTGGTGATCTGCAGTTTCTTGAACGTCCATCTCTATATAATCTGGCCGATCTCTTAGGCTGGTTCTTTTCAAAGCTGCGATTGAATTCTGGACACCATTGCGGTTAGTAACTCCTCGATGTGAGATTGTAAATGGGGCATTTGCATCTTCTATTTGAAAGGCATGAGCATAATGCAGCGAGTATAAGCCAAGACAAACAAGAATTGTCAAGCCCAGCCAGACGATTGTTCCCTTTGTTGTAGAGTCATCAATGACCGGCTTTTTATCCGATGCAGTTAAGTAGAGAAAGAAAAGGCCCCACCATACGTTTTGTAATACACGATAGATGACCAAAAAGATCATTGCGCTAGTTTGTCTGATCAAGTATTGCGAGAGCCAAATAACGCCGATTTTCATCAAAAAACTGACAGTTAAAAAGGCGAATGGAATTAGGAAGAAGAGCAGCAGCTGTTTTCCCAATTTATTTTCCGTTTTTTGCCAGCTAAGCTTCCGACTTTCCTTTATGCTTTTTCCTTGCTTTAGATATTTTGGCACTAAGATCATCCGATATAAAAAATAAAGAACAATCAGGTACAGGAAAATAATCACCGGCAGTATTTTCCAACGATAAAGAAAAATAAAAGAAAGCATTCTAGCTGGAAGCGGCTGCCAAGCTAACAAAAGTTGGTAAAAGCGAAAGAAAAAAATTGGAGATAAAAGTAGCCAATAGGCAAAGCTAACAAATGCTGCCTTTAAAGAAAAGTTCTGAAACCCTTTTTCATTTGACTGTACCTGGCTGAAAAAGTTTCCGTATAGAAAGATCAGAGCCGCAAACAGTAACAAATACAAAGGATGATACAGATTATTTAGAAAGCTTTGTCGAAAAAACAAAAAGAGTCCCTCTGATAAAAAAGGAAGACCAAAGACAAGCATGATAAAGTTATATATGGAAAACGTATTAAAAAAATGCGTTATTTGTTGTCGAAAGTAATTCATTATTCCTCCTACAATTCTAACAGTGAATGATTTATCTAAAATAAATCGTGCTTTTTATTTAGGGTATCACAAGTCTGCGATTCAAAGTTTGATTATTTCATGAAATTCGCGAAAATGGAATGGTCCTTCATTCGAAAATAAGGAAGCTGCGTCTCTAATACAGATCATTTTGTAAATGTCTTATATCGAATGACAAATAAGCTGCGAAAAACGTAACTCGCAGCTGGCTTTTGTCAATTAAATGTGTATTTAAGTGTCTGCAGAGCATTACACAAAGGATACCTACAAGACTGCAAAAAAACCACTAACGCGAATTAGTGGAGGAGTAATTTTTCTAATAAGGCGCCACCTTGTAATAAGGCCAAGCTGTATAAGAAGATTGAAGCCGGTTTCGCTAAAAAGATGATCGCGCTGTATTTCTTGAAGGACATATTGGTTAGACTGGCCATTAAACATAAGGCATCATCTGGTGCGACAGGGAAGAGAATCGCTAAGGTGAACAATTTATCAAAACGCGGATCATCAAGCCAATGGTTGTATTTTTGATAAACCTTATCACTGACGAGATGCATAATAAATGGCTTGCCATACTGACGTCCCATTAGGAAAAGAATCAATGAGCCAATTACGATACCGACATAATTATAAACGAATCCCCAATACGGTCCAAAAATCAACACTCCTGCTGCAAGGCTGATTCCACCTGGAATGATCGGGATGACTACTTGAATAATTTGAATCAAAACAAAAATGAGCGGGCCAGCGATCGGGGATTGTCCAACGAGCTGCTGCAATGAATTCATATCATCAAATACTCCTAAGCGATAGAAGTAGATTGATAAACTAATGGTTACGGCAATTCCCATCAACGAAATAATATTTAATAGCTTCCTAGATTGAACAACACTCATCTGACTCAACTCCTTTGTCTTTCTAAAATGAAGTATAAAGGATAAATTCACAAAATGCATAGGTCTGAGGTAGTAATTTGTAAATTTCGTGCGAAACTTAAAATATTTTTAGATATTTATTGGTTACGCTTACAACATTAGTGGTTAAACAAATAAAACAGAAAAAGAAATTTCTGTTTTATACATGTTTATCTCATTCGTAAATTAGAACGGGTCCTTTTTAGGGCTCGTTCGATTACATTCGTGAACATAAAGCCGATTGCAATTGCACCAGCTGTGACGAGTACAGTAACCACTTTTTCCATTGATTCGGTAAATTCCTGATTCATCATATGGCGGACAGCCATGTAAGCTGGGCCTCCAGGAACTAATGGAACCAAGCTGGGGACGTTGAATACAATCACAGGCATATGCATGATCTTAGAGAAGAGAATGCTAATCAAACCGATCATTAAGGCACCTAAAAAATTGGAGATACCGATATTTTGATGAAAATACGTTTGTAAGATCCAAAAAGTCATCCAGCCCGCAGCTCCCGTGACACCACACGCTAAAAAAGCCCGCCGAGGAATATTGGTTATGACGCTAAAGGCGATTGTGCTAAACATACTAAATAGAAAATTGACAATAAAATTCATGAGTGACCTCCAACTAAATTTATTCGTTAAAAGAAGTTAAATGCGACAATAATCCCGCCGCCGATCGCACCAGCGATAAATAAAGCTTCTGTTCCACGAGCGACACCACTGATTAAGTGGCCCGCCATAATGTCACGAAAAGCATTCGTGATAGCTAAACCTGGAACGAGAGGCATAATGGAGCCGATAATTAAACTATTTACGTCACGGGCAAATGAGATTGAGACTGTCAATAAAGCCAAACAGCCAATGATTAGTGCCGCCGCAAAATCATTCAGAAATTTCATCTGCAATTTATTCCCAAAAAACGTGTGAACACCAAAACCAATCATTCCGATAATGAAAGTCGGAATAAAATCAAACCAAGTACCATTTAAGATGATCATCAAGGTACTGCTGACGATACCAGCCGAAATAATTTTCCAAATATAAGGAAAGTCGGGTGTGTCCTGATCGACTTCTTCTAGATAATGATAAAATTCTGGTAGAGAAAGCTCGCCATCAGCGAATTGGCGGGAGCCTTGATTGACTGCGGTCACTTTTTCCAAATTGATCGACTGAGGTGTGATTTGAATCACCTGGCTATTCTGTTCTGATGGGAAGCCAACGATCAGCCCTGTTGCTGTTACGTAGGTTTGTATATCATCAAGCCCCGCGTTCAGGGCGATTCGTTTCATTGTATCTTCCACCCGATAGACCTCTGACCCAGATTCCATCATAATTTTCCCGGCCTTTAAGCAGGTATTTAAAACAAGTTGCGCATAATTTTGCTGTTCCATCAAGCTAACCACCTTTACTATTCTATACTATAGTAGAGAATAAGAATAAATTAGACAAGAAAAAGAATAAGGATTGTCAGAAAACCTTAGAGAAAGTATAATAAAGTAACAGCAAACTTTTTTTTTGAGCTACGATTTTTACTTTAAAGAAACAAAAATGTATTCTAATGTATAACGACACTTTTGTTTTTTAATGAAATAAGTTAAATATTGCATAAATAATGAAACGTTTACACTGCCTTTGTAAGAAAAAATCCGCATAAGTTCACCACATTTTAGAAAAAAGTTTCTGTAAATTTAGATAACATCCTACATAGGGGTTGCAAAACTAATCAGTTTTTGATTAAAATAAAATGACGGGAAAAATAATAACATTCTGGGAGGAATTACAATGAGAAGAAAAGTTTACACCAAGGACCAGATTCTAAAGGCTGCCTATGAAGTTGTCGAAAATGAAGGTTTTTCTGGATTTACCGCACGAAACATTGCCAAGAAGATGGGAATCAGTACGCAACCAATCTATTTAGAATTTAAAAACATGAGTGATCTTAAGAACACTTTGTTAGATGAAATTTGCAATCACCTATATTACGATATTTTCCCAGAAGTTCGCACAGGTGATACGATCATTGACCTAGGATTGAGCTATGTTTATTTTGCGAAAGAACAAAGTAATCTATACAATGCATTATATGTACAAGAGTATGGTGGCGGAAAGAAAATGCACGACTTCTCTTATAATTACTTCCACCAATTAATTTTAGAGCATCCGAAATACAGCCAGTTATCTGAAAAACGTATCAACGCGTTACATGTAGGAATTTGGATTTGCGTTACAGGTATCGCGACATTGATGTCATCGGGTATTATCTCACCGACACAAGATGAGATCGTTCATTTGATCAATCGTACCCTTAATAACATCTTGGAAGATGAAGATACTTCAGTATTGGATAGTTTATAATATCTTGACATTTAAGCAAAAAAAGGTAAGATAAATGTTGCGGAAGGTTGGCAGAGTGGTAATGCACCGGACTCGAAATCCGGCGAGCCGCAGTAATGTGGTGCACGGGTTCAAGTCCCGTACCTTCCTTTTATCTTACTGGTATGGAGTTGTTTAGCTTAGGCTGAGCAACTCTTTTTTGCTGTTAAAACAAAAAGAGGCTAGCTGCTTCGGTAACTAAAGCAGCTAGCAAAATGAAAAGTTTATTAGGGTTGAGTAGACTATAAAGAATAAAGCTTAAATGGGGCTTAAACTATCCAAAATGAGTTTTCGCATTTGATAAAAAGTCAATTTTGCTTGCTTTCGCTACTTTTCCTTTTTTAAAGTAACAGTTGTTAGGTAAATACAAAGAAAAACTTGGTCATACTAACTTTTTTTTAGCTCTGCGAGAAGGAAGTGGTTCATACCCGTTCGCTCTAATAAAGGCGTCAAATGAGCCATAGATTTTTTTAATTTGATTGATTTGACCGAATTCCTTGCGTGTCGGGACACGATCATTTATTGAAATAAAGTCATTCAGCTTTTTTATCAATCCATCTTTTGTGAGCGGCTTGTTTTTGCCAGGAGTATTCAGCGGGTAGCCTTGGCTGCGAAGAAAGTTATTATAGGTTCCAAAGTATTTGTTGATAATATGCATATGCCCCAATTCTGTTGATATCGGTGTTCGCCCATGCTCCTTTGCAAATAAATGCAATTCGTTGATCACCATTTCTATTGTCATAGGCTGTCTAGGTTTTGTTTTCCTCGATTTTTTTGGCTTACTTTTTGGTTTAGCTCGGGGTTTCAGTTCTAGGGATTTGTCATACAACGACTCATATCCATGGGCTTTAATAAAATCAAAATAGGAATCAAAATAATTTTTAATGGCATAGCGATAGCCGAACTCACTTGCTTTGGGAGCCCGCTGATGCGATCTCACAAAAGTATGGAGCTTTTCTGCTATTTCGATTTTCGTATAATACTCGATTACTTGTTTTTTGCCGAGTCCCTGACTTTCTAGGAAAGTTGTATAATTTTTAAACATTGTTCTTATCGGGGTTTGATAGCCAAATTCCTTAACGGTTGGTGTTCGGTGATGCTGTTCGACAAATTTGGTCAGCTTTTTAATCAAATATTCTTCAGTAATTCTTACTGCCACGGCCAATATCCTCCTTTACATCATTCGATGACTAAGAAAACGATACCATAAATTAAATGAAGAATTGTTATCAATAATTTTAAAATTTTGAAACGAAAAAAATATTTTTCGACGAGACAGACAAGAGATTATCACTTAATAGACTAAGCAATAGCAACAATAGATCGAGAAAAGTCAGGTAGATTTTCTATTTATTAAGAATGAAGCAGGACCTTTTAAAAGAATTATTCAGCTTAAAACACAGATATTAAGTGTCATGTTTTTTTACCTTAAGAAATCGATGTAAGAGGACTAAAGTTTTCAATTATTCAATGTTCACTGCTGGTTCTGTTATACTAAGGATAAGCAAATTTTATTTTTTAAAAGTGAAGAGAATTGATCGCTTAACATTATAAAAGCTACGACTAGAGGTGAATAAAGATGGAAGAGACTGTATTCTTTAATTTGGGCAACGCGATCGCTTCAAAACGTGACCCAAAAGAATTGATGAAAGAAGCTCAGATCGTCAAGGATAACCGTGACCCATTAGGCAAATTAGTGATTGTGGAAGGTGAGGGAAAGGAAGCGCTGATCTTGTTTGATTTAGCGGATCAAGAAGAACCTTCAGAACGGACCGAACCCTTTAAAGTAAAAAAGATTATTGAGTAAATAGAAAATGCTGATTCATAAGTGCTCAGTGTCAAAAAGTTAAGAAAGAAATTTCGCAAGTTGCCAAGAAAATCAATAACATAGGAACCGAGGTTGAAGGAACCTACTTTGTGCTCCTCAAATTTTTATGAATTTTCGGTTTATTTCGGCTAACTCTGCGTATGAGTTGCTTTTTATTCATGAACAGGAGCTGATCCAAAAGTCTAAGAGATTTTTGGATCAGCTCTTTGTTTTGGGGCTTTTATTAAGAACAGCTTTTAAAATCTTGAAGTATTTTTGCTTATTGTCGACATGCTAGTTCTGCTTAACGGTGTTTAGCAGTAACTCAATGCATAGCTTGTGTAGAAAAGTTCATTCGTGCAGTCGGTCATGAAGATACCTATTATTCCTTCATGTGAGGGATTTATACTTTCCTTTAATCAAGAAAACGTATTTTTTTCGTTATTTATGTCTACTAAAAATGGTCAAGAGGTTTTTTGTAATACTGAAATAATTGCAATTTATGACGGAAAATTCAGTTTTTTCACTTAAACCCTAATTATTTTTAAAAAAATATAAAAAAATTGATGTTGAAGTAACTCAGAAAAAGGCTTATGGTTTCCTCAAGGGTGGACAAGTAATGTTTCTGGTTGGTGAGTGGGTGTCACCAGTGGGTTAAAAAAGGAGTTACAAGTATCATTTTGAAAAAGGAGATAAATCAATGAAAAATTATGGCTTAAGTGAGTCTCAGCTATTCACTTTAACACGTAAGAATTTAGAAAAACGTATTAGTCAGTATTATCGTGAAACGAATGATGGCGATGGCGCGCTCGAATGTTTGATAGCGCTTCAAGTACGAGAAGAATTAACAGAAGCGGATTTCGCTTTTGTACTAGCCGATCTTGTGCGTCACATTTTTATGCGGACACGTTCGAATCGTTCACTGCGCCGCTACTATCTGTTTTTTACAGAATACTTCGAGAAGAAGGAGTGGCGCTTATTAGAAATCAAATTGTTTCCAGCAAAGACCTATGTTGTGGAAAAGCTGAAGACCTTGTTTACACAATTTATTAAAGAACCTTTAGCAGGATTGGTCGGCTCATGACGAGAACTTGCGGAGAAAATGGAGAAAATAGCGAGATAAAAGAAACTAGAAAGGACTAAAAATATGCAAACAACCTATACATTAGCAGCAGAATTCGGCAAAAGCGATGGCAAATCCCATCGACTGCGCATAAAGGATGTTGATTTATCCAAATCAGCAGAAGAGATCAAAGCTTCACTAACAAAATTGACGAAACTAAAACTATTTGAAAAAAATGGCGTTGAATTATTTCAAGAAGTCCGCCATGCCAAAATCATCAAAAAAATAGAAAGAACCATTTTTAATGATGGAAAAGCTGCCAAAAAATCAGTACAGTCTCAAATGGACCAAACAGCAGCTGTCCAAACAATGGAAGAACCAATAAAACAGGCGAAGACACCTGATAATAATCGAGAAGTTCCGGAAACGATTCGGATTCCGGAGGATTTAACCATTACTGAAGAATGGCCGCAGCCAAACTGCTTCGTCCAAACAATTGAGCTGCCAAGTGGGTACCATTCGTGGGATTTGAATGAGAGTCAAGCATTCATGCTGATCAACGCGTGTTTTCCCGCGGGAATCGAACCATTGACTATCGAGGCAGACGATCAATCCGTCCCAGCGAAGCTGATTGTCACCGGAAAACGCACGGAAAAGGCAACACAGGAAACGATCGTCGCTGCGGTGAACAAGAAATCTCCACCTGCAAAACCTAAGAAAAAACGAAAGCGGTTACTCGAGCGAATTCGTAAACGAGAGTAATCGTTGTGTCCAGCTCATCAAAAAATCCAACGTTGGTATGAGGTGGATCATTGAGTAAAATGTTCTGTACCATTTTTATCAAAATTTAGACAGGGATTTTCTTTGACTCGCTGAGGCCTATCACTCGACTCAATCAAACTTTTTTACTATTCTAAAGAAAAAAGATTTGAGGGAAATCCCGTGATGAAATTAATAGTGGAGATTGATCATGATACAACCAGCATCCAGTTTGATGAAGAGGGTACGATGATGATTTATCGCAACTTGAAAAAGGTGCCTGCCTTGACTAAGGATCAGCTTGTACTGTATTTCAAAGGCCGTGAAGCGCAGTCGGTGGATTATGGTCAGACGATTGACAAAAAAATCCTGAAGGAAGCGGACAGTCTGGTAACGATCAGTGTTCCGTGGGATATTGAAGGCCGTGAATTAGCTCAACAAATGCTGGAGGTTTGGCAAAAAAACGCGCTGAAAACGACGGGGCTATTTGAGGAGCAAAAAATTGCCGTGAACCGCTATCCTATTGTAGCAAGACATCAGGAACGACTTTTCGAGCTATTAACTACCTTTGGCTTTGAGAATAAAAAAGTCAAGGCTAAACCAGCAAAGGCTCAGCATCGCTGGAATAAGCAAGTCAGCGAAATTCCATTTTATATTGATTATAATAATGCAAAAGGGGAAGTTATTTGGCAAAAGCGCAATGAAATGCGGCTGTTGGCTGGTGCGAAATTAACACAGGAAATGCCTTTGAACAAAGATGGTTCGGTGGGATTTAGTGCACGCTTAACAGAAAAATTGAGAGCGGATTATGTCGATAAAATCTCTAACTATACAACAACAGAGGATATAATCTTTAAGAGTGTGAATGAAGTCGGTATCTTTCTTTATTATGCCGGAACGAATGGCTGGCTCGTCTTCAAGGACAAGGATGGCAAAACAATTGATGAATATACCGTGGTAAAATAAATAGAAATTCAGTCTGAAATGAAATTGGCTTATTAAAGGTCAATTTCTTTTTTATGTTTTCAAACCATACAAAAAAATTGAGGCGGAAAATCATCTGATTTTCCCCTCAATTTTTATAAGGAAAGTATAAAATTTTCACATGAATGAATCGCTTTACAGCGGGTATATTCATGCCCGATTTCACGAAAATGCTTTTTTATAGGTCTAGATATTTTGTTAAGTAATCGGCCATACCGTCTTCACTATTTGGCTTTTCCGTGATATCATCCGCGACAGATTTTAATTGATCTGTCCCGTTTACCATGGAAACACCCCAGCCAGCAAATTTTAACATGTCCACATCGTTGTGTTCATCGCCAAATGCTAGGATATCTTCTTGCTGCACGTTAAGACTATTAATCACCCGTTTAAGTCCATGAGCTTTTTGAATCCCTTTAGCTACGACTTCCAACATCGGATTTGGACCGCCCCAAGTATTGACTTCAACTTCATGTCCAAATTGCTGTTTTAATTCCTCGGAAACACTGCCGACATTTTCAGGTTGGCTGCGTAATAGAACAGACGTTGGATTTGTTCGTAAAGTATTAATCGTTAACAAATTATCATTTGTTGCAAAATCACTGGCGAAGAAATGCTGATCGAAGAAATTTAAATCATCGATAAAGAAGGTCTCGCGGTTTTCAGCGGCGATGAAATCTAGCTTCAAGTTTTTCTTTTCCGACATTACATCGAAAACAATCTTCCGATTAACAGAAGTTTCCTGTTCATCTGCCCATTTCTTCCCAGGAAGATGAACAAGGGCGCCGTTAAAATTAATCATCGGCGTAGTTAATTGTAATTGCTGATAAAAGTTTTTACTCATGCGGTAAGGACGTCCGGTAGCTATCACAACTGAGTGACCATCTTCAATCGCTCGGCGCAGAGTTTTTGCTGTCTTATCAGTAATTATAGAATCTTGATTTAGGGTTGTACCATCTAAATCAATCGCTATCAATTTTTTCATAAAAAAACTCCTACTTTGTATTTATTATTTATTTTTCTGAGAAAGGCAGAGCGAATTCTCAGTACATAATACCCATCTGGCAATCTTGCTTAAGCAAGAAAAAAGCAGCATTCCGATTTTGCTTTAGTCTAGCACATCCATTAGAAAACGCAACCGTACCGCTTAAATAATCAGAAAATATTAGAAAATTATCAAAGTCCCTGAGGGCAGAAAAAAGTCTTTTTCCGGTGATTCTGCTATAGTATAGGCATAGAAAATGTAGAGAAAGGGGATTAAAAAAGATGGCAATCAATTGGCGGCGAAATCTTTTGATTTCATGGATCGGTTGCTTTTTTACTGGTGCCAGTTTCAGTTTGGTTATGCCCTTTTTACCAGTCTACATTGAACAACTGGGAACACCGAAAAGTCAAGTCGAGTTGTTTTCTGGATTGGCGATCTCGGTAACAGCCTTTGCGGCGGCAATTGTTTCTCCGATTTGGGGAAATCTGGCGGATCGGAAAGGGCGGCGCTTAATGATGATTCGTGCGGCAGCTGGAATGACTCTCACAATGGGCTCGCTGGCTTTTGTGCCGAATGTTTATTGGTTACTGATTATGCGTTTTATGACCGGTGTCTTATCTGGTTATGCTCCTAACGCGACAGCGATGATCGCTTCTCAGGTCCCGCGTCAAAGAAGCGGCTGGGCATTGGGAACACTTGCGACAGGCGGAGTTGCTGGAAATTTAATTGGTCCTTTGATTGGCGGAATGTTAGCGCAATGGTTCGGATTACGGAATGTCTTCATTATTACCGGAGTTATTTTGCTGATTTGTACCTTCTTGACGGTTTTTATGGTGAAAGAAAATTTCCAACCGATCGAAAAGGAAGATGTCATCAGCATGGCGGAATTGCGCAAACGAATTAATTATATGCCGATTCTGATTGGCCTATTTATCAGTTCCCTGATTTTGCAGGTCGGAGCCACTAGCATTAGCCCGATCTTGACGCTGTATATTCGGGATCTGAGCGGCTCCAGCAGCAACGCTTTAGTTATCAGTGGGTTTATTGTTTCAATTGCTGGGGTTTCGGCGATTGCTTCTTCACCAACGTTGGGTAAAGTCGGAGATAAAATCGGGAATCATAAAGTTTTGTTGGCAGGTCTAGTCTTATCTTTACTTTGCTTTATTCCAATGGCTTTTGTCAAAACACCTTTCCAACTTGGTGTTCTACGTTTCTTCTTGGGATTTTCAACCGGCGCGTTGATGCCTTCAATCAATACCCTTATCAGCAAAATCAGCCCACCAGAAGGAGTTAGTCGTATTTTCAGCTACAATCAAATGTTTAACAATTTTGGTCAGGTCATCGGGCCAATGCTAGGCTCGACTGTAGCCCATGCGATGGGCTATCCAGCAGTATTCCTAGTCACTAGCGCATGTGTTTTTGGGAATATTATTTTAAGTGTTTTTAATTTTCGTAAACTGTTAGTGACCAAGACAAAGATTTAGGGTAGTTGAAGAATAGGATAGTGAGCGGGGTTATCAGTTTAGATAATCCCGTTTTTCTTAGGGAACTAGCGATTAATTACTAAGAAAATCTTAAAAATGAAAAATGACTATTTTGTTTGATTAAGAAGAATTGTTTACTGATAAGACGCTATCTATTACTTTTATACTTTATTTAAGTTAAAAATTATATATATTTTGGACTGTATGGCTAGTAAGATTGCGACATCATTTAATTAAAGAAAGCAAAGCTAATGAAAAATGTATGGAAGGATGAAGGTGTTAGAAAAACAGGGAGGGGTACCCATGTCGAATGAAGAAACTATTTTGCGAGAACTGAAGCAGTGCTATTACTCTGAAGGCGAAGAGCTAACGTATAAAAAGGATAAGTTTCTAATGGAAATGCTTGTTGCGAGGATTGCGGATTTGTTTGATGAAAAGGATCCGATTTTTTGGGCTGGTCATGAAAAGAGCATCAATATCTGGGCAGCAACGCCTGTCAAAAGTCCGACTACTTTAAGATTATGGGAACTGTTTGGTCCTAGTGATACGAAGTTTATTTTTTTGACAGCTGAAAAGGCCGTTTATATCAATGTGGTACGTCTTTTGGAGGAAGAAAATCGGCTCTGCTATGAGGCCAAGGAGATTCATTCGATTTTATGTGGGTATTATTGGACGAAGAAAGAAGATGAAGTTAACCGCAGAGCTGTTCGAATTGTAACAGAGGAGTATAGTGAGTTTCATCCTTCAGTAACTATTTCAAATACTAGTTATAATGAGCTGGTGGATAAAATCAACAGTGGCTCTATGAGTCCGATTAAAGAAAAGGTAATTATTTTGGAAGATACAGACAGTATCAAAAAATACCATGCCGCCTCGATTCGTAGAAAAAGTAGTCAAACTGAGGGGAATCAAATTTATTTTGTATAAAAGGCTGTTCGTTTGAGACAGTCTTTTTAGTTGTTTAAAAGGATGGATAATAGCTTGTCACAGCAATGCCAAAGGTGTTAGGCTTAGGCAGGAAGTCAAGATTTATTTAAAAGCCATTCGACTTTTACCGTTAATGAGTGTTTGGGTGGGGCAGGTTTCTTCAAGCTTTGTAAAGAACTTAGTTTTTTCAGAGCGCCAAGCGTTGTTTGCCGGTAAATATGATAGCTTTCTTTGATGGCGAGGCGGCGAAAAAAACGAATTATAAAGGGAGTTTTTATGTCTTACAAACGTGTTAAAATGGTGGGCGCTAATTGTCCAACTTGTCAACGAAAGCTAGAAATTTTACTGAAGGATGATTCACAGGAAGCATTATGTATTTGCTTTCGCTGCCGCGGAATTTATGCCTTCGATGGTCAAGAGCTGCATAAGCTTTCTAATGGAAAACAGGCAACGAATCAGGAAAAAGCAGCTTTGGCCGGACTTGTTCAGGCCTTACCGGAAAAACATCATTATATAGGCAAAGGAAGTCAGTTACGTCAAAAGGACTTTGGCTATCAACGAAGCTGGTTGAGCCTAGCCGAGTATGAACGGCAATTTGGCGAGGCTTTAGGCTTCAATCAATGTGATTTACGAAAAAATCTGACAAGCTGTAAATGGTGTGGTCAAAGTTTGCCGAAGGGACGGCGTTCATTTTGCAAGGATAGCTGCTCTCGCAATTATTCAAAAACCACTTTCACGAAACGCCATATGGCAAGTCTGCCTTATCGAATTGCGTGCCGTGACCAGTTCTTTTGTCAAATAAGTGGGGCAGATCTGGCTCAATACAATCGGCATGGGATACGCCTTCCCGTGAGTAACGGTGAAATGGCCATCCATCATTTAATTTACGTTTCACAAAACGGAACCGATCATGAACAGAATCTATTGACTGTTTCTGCCGAGGTGCATCGAGCCTATCATTCCGGAGACACTGAAATAGTAGCGCTTGTTCATAAGATTCGTGATCAACGGTTAGAAAAGTTCGGCGAGAAAATGCAGTTTGTTTCTTCAGAAAAACATAATCGCGAAAACGAATAGTTTTTATGATCGTATGAGAGATATTAGATCTGAAAATTCGTTTTATTTACAGATGAATCCTTTTTACTTCTTTTGGATACACTATCCAAAAGAAGTAAAAAGGATTTTTTGTTTTAGCTATATAACGAGGTAGTTACATAAAGAATTAAGGAGAATTAATTTACGGTATTAGAGATTTTGGGAAAAATAATCACAGTATTTTATGCTTTCAGTATGATCGTATTTATAATTTTGAGTGAGAATTTTAATAAATCAAAGACAAGAAAATATAAGAATGATGAAAGATGGAAACTTGTTAAAAATAAGGCTAATACAGTAATATTAAGGTATTATAGTACTATCTCATTAAGTATCATACTGTTGTATTCGATAAATATTTTTGTACCATAACAGTATTTATCGAACTTGTCATTCAAGAATTTTATAACTATTGCACTTTACATTGTGTTGTTTAGATATGCGGTGGAATGCTTGGCATTGAAACATTTTGATAGAGTAATATAAAAGGATTTTTAAAATAAGAAAAAATCGTATGCAATTTTTCGAAACTATTATTTAAGGTGGAAATTAGATAAATAATCTTCAATCGTTTCCAACTAGGAAAAAAACAAAAAACCAGTTACAATATAGTAACTGGTTTTGTCTATGCTTTGGCTTTTTTTGGTGAAACAAAACGCGCCGCAACAAGTGCGATAACTCCAACAATTAGAGAAATAATCGTAGATAATTCAAAGTTATAAGAAGCACTTTGCAAGGCACCGCCTAGGTAACAAACGGCTTGTCCAATTGCGAAAGCCCAAAATAATGTAACTAGATATTTCATCAAGAGCACCTCTTTTCGCAAATATATCTAGGTTCAGTTTAGCATTTTTTTTGAAAATGTAAAGAAAAGGCCTATGAAAATAAGCGGAAAATCTAAATAGAAAACAGGTAATTTTTGTTGAGTTTTAGCGCCAAAAATTTCGTGCTATACTTATTAGTTGATTCATCGACAAAAATAATTACGTTAAATAGGAGGAAATCATGCAAATACCACAACTTTATACGAAAACTTCCTATTCATTATTGAAAAGTACGTTAACGATAGAAGAATATGTCTCAGCAGCCAAGGAACGCGGGTACTCTGCGATTGCGATTACAGATGAGAATGTTTTATACGGCGCGGTCGAGTTTTTTAATGCTTGTAAAAAGTATCAAATGACTGGAATTATTGGTCTGGAACTGGATTTCTCATTTGGCGAGTCGATTGAAAGAATTGTGTTCTATGGGAAAAATGTTGCTGGATATCAGGAGTTAATGCGTCTATCCAGCACACGGATGATGGCTGAAAAACCGCTGAGCTTAGCTGATTATAATATTGATGCGAAAAATCTAATCAGCGTTTTACCAGTAGATAACTTGTATGATCCAAGTGAAGCAGTCTTCTCACAGATCGCTGACCTTATTAACGGGGAATTTTATCTAGGGATTTCATCAAAAACAAAGACCTCCGAATTGTCAGAAAGCTGGCCGAAAATAGCACTTCACGAGGTGGCATGTTTGGAAACGGAACAAGCCTTCGCGATAAAAATTATGGGACACATTCAAAACGGTACTCAGCTTCCTCGGGAGGAATTAACGAATCAATTAGGCGATAATTATCTGATGGAGATGGGGAAACTAATCGCTGGTTTTGAAGATAAACAAGCTTTGGCCAATGCACAGCATTTAGCAGAGGCTTGTCAATTTGACTTGCCTTTGCATCAGAAATTGCTGCCACATTATCCAGTACCGAATCAGCAGACAGCGGATGCTTATTTGCAGGAGCTTTGCTGGCAGAAATTACCTGAACGAATCGGTGAGGTGACCGAGGAATACCGCCAACGGCTGACTCGTGAATTAGGAATCATCCATAACATGGGCTTTGATGATTACTTCCTGATTGTCTGGGATGTGATGGATTATGTGCATCGCAGCAAGATCGTCTCTGGCGCTGGACGGGGTTCAGCGGCAGGCTCGCTAGTGGCCTATGTGTTAAGTATTACCGATGTTGATCCGATCAAATACAATCTTTTGTTTGAGCGTTTCTTAAATCCTGAACGAAACAGCATGCCCGATATCGATCTGGATATTCCTGACAATCGTCGTAACCAAGTTCTTCATTATGTTCACGAAAAATATGGACACTTCCATGTTTCTCAGATCGCAACCTTTGGAACGATGGCAGCAAAAATGGTATTGCGGGATGTCGGTCGAGTATTCGGGTTATCTCAAAGTGAAGCTAATCGCTGGTCAAAAGCTATACCAAATCAGTTGAAAATTACTTTACGCGAGGCTTATAACAAATCTGAGCCATTAAAGCGATTAGTTGCCCATGATGAACGAAGTAAATTATTGTTCCAAACAGCGTTAACATTAGAAGGCTTACCACGGCATGTCTCCACTCATGCTGGCGGAGTAGTGATCAGTGATGTGAACTTAATCAGTGTTGTACCGCTGCAAAATGGCTCGGAGGATATTTTGTTAACCCAGTTTACGATGTCTGATGTGGAAGCTATCGGACTGTTGAAGATGGATTTCCTAGGACTGCGGAATCTTTCCATTATTGATAATGCTCAGCAAAATATTCGCCGCGTGTATCATGAAGAGCTGGATTTGAAAAATGTACCTTTAGATGATCCAGAAACGCTTGCCTTGTTCCAGCGAGGCGAGACAAGTGGTGTGTTCCAATTTGAATCGGCGGGTATTCGTAAAGTTCTAAGAAATCTGCATCCAACATCCTTTGAAGATATCGTAGCGGTGAATGCCTTGTATCGCCCAGGTCCGATGCAAATTATTGATCAGTTTATTGCTCGAAAAAATGGCAAGGAGCAAGTGACTTTTCCTGATGTCTCGGTGCAGGAAATCTTGGCACCGACTTACGGCTTTATTGTTTATCAGGAACAAATTATGCAGGTGGCCGCTCAAATGGCTGGCTTTAGCTTAGGCGAAGCCGATATCCTACGCCGCGCTGTCAGTAAAAAGAAAAAAGACTTATTAGATGAAGAAAGGCGTCATTTTGTTGGTGGTGCGATCGGTCGCGGACACAGTCAGAAGAGTGCTGAAGAGGTGTATGACTACATCGAACGCTTTGCCAATTATGGGTTTAACCGATCCCACTCGGTAGCTTACAGCTTTGTTGGTTATCAAATGGCCTATATGAAGGTTCATTATCCCGGAGCATTTTACACTGCATTGATGCAATCAGTAAGGAATGATCCAAAGAAATTGCGGGAATATATTGCCGAAGCTAATCGAGCAGGTGTGAAATTATTAGCTCCGGACATTAATCGTAGCAGCTACAGTTTTACTTTGGTAGAAAAAGACCTGATCCGTTTTGGATTAGACGCCATTAAGGGTATGCGTCGTGATTTTGTGAGTGATATTTTGACCACCCGCAAAGAGGAGGGGCGTTTCAAGTCCTTGGATCAATTCCTGTTGCGAATCGAAACTCGTTGGCTGAAAAATGAGTATATCGCACCGTTGATTTTCATTGGTGCTTTTGATGAACTGCATCCCAACCGTCGTCAGTTAGCCGATGGGTTGGAGGGGAAAATCCAAAATGTTCAATACAGCGGCGGCAGTATGTCCTTGCTAGATATGATGAGCTTGAAGGAACGACCATCTGAGGATTTTTCATTGGCAGAGCGTTTGAATTATGAAGAACAGTATCTAGGTCTTTATGTTTCAGGTCATCCAACTGAAAACTTTCCTAAACTGCTGAAGCAAAAGGATTTACAACCGATTTCTGAACTAACTGTCGGCAGTCACGGGAAAATTCTCTTCTATTTAAAAGATATTCGTGAGATTCGAACGAAGAAGGGTGAACAGATGGCCTTCTTAACAGGCAATGATCAAAGCGGCGAAATTTCCTTAACGGTTTTTCCGCAAACCTATCGACGCTTACGCAAAGAGCTTGAGCTAGAAAAAGTCTATCTCGTCCAAGGTAAAGTGGAGCGCAGTAAGTATGATCAGGCGATCCAATTATTAGTGGAAGGAATGACTCTTGCGCAAGTAGCAGAAGAGGACATCAGTGATAAAACTTTGTATTTGCGTGTGCAGGCAGAACAGGATTCTCCTGAAATTCAGCAGGGAATTGCAGAAAGACTTCAACTGTCACCTGGAAAAGTTCCAGTTGTGATCTTTTATGAAAAAAATCGACGGAAGATTGTGCTGGATAAAAAGTTTTGGGTGGGGGTTAATGACACCCTCATAAATGCTTTACGTGACATATTAGGGGAACAAAACGTCGTAATAAGATGATTTCTTGTAACTTTCAAAAACTTTTTGCAAAATACCGCTTTTTCCCGTGGACATCCCAAGACTTTTGGGATGTTTTTTGGTAGAATGTACCATGAATTAAACGATGTATGTTTTTTTGAGAATACTTATGAGGTGAGAAAATGAAACGCATTGGAATTTTAACAAGTGGAGGAGACGCTCCCGGAATGAACGCTGCCGTTCGCGCGGTCGTTCGTAAAGCGATTTTTGAAGGCATGGAAGTTTATGGCATCAATTATGGTTTTGCTGGTCTAGTTGCTGGTGATATTCGTCGTTTGGATGTTGCTGACGTCGGCGACAAGATTCAACGAGGCGGAACTTTCTTATATTCAGCTCGTTACCCAGAATTTGCTACTGAAGAAGGGCAATTAAAAGGGATCGAACAATTGAAAAAATTCGGTATTGAAGGATTAGTTGTCATCGGTGGTGACGGTTCTTATCACGGCGCACTAGCCTTGACGAAACATGGTTATCCAGCTGTTGGTATCCCTGGAACAATCGATAATGACATCCCAGGAACAGACTTCACTGTTGGGTTTGATACAGCCATCAACACTGTCTTGGAATCTGTTGACCGCATTCGCGATACAGCGACTTCACACGTACGTACTTTCGTTATCGAAGTAATGGGACGTAACGCAGGCGATATCGCTTTATGGTCTGGTGTTGCCGGTGGTGCGGACGAAATCGTTATTCCGGAACATGACTTTGATATGGAACGTATCGCTAAGAAAATCCAAGCAGGCCGTGACCGCGGGAAGAAACATTGCTTGATCATTTTGGCTGAAGGTGTCATGGGCGGAAATGAATTTGCTGAAAAATTAGCTGAATACGGCGACTTCCATACACGCGTGAGTGTGTTGGGTCACGTGGTTCGTGGTGGCTCACCAAGTGCCCGCGACCGTGTATTAGCCAGCAAATTTGGTTCATATGCCGTTGATTTATTGTTAGAAGGTAAAGGCGGATTATGTATCGGTATCGAAGAAAATGAAGTGATTGCTTCTGATATCGTAGAAACGTTGGAAAACAACAAGCACAAACCAGATTTGTCATTGTACGAATTAAATCATCAAATCTCATTTTAAACTCGTTAATAATAGTGTAGAGCTATATATTATAAACAATCAAGAAACAAGAATGGAGCGTATTACGTAATGAAAAAAACGAAGATCGTTAGTACATTAGGACCAGCAAGTAACTCAGTTGAAACAATCTCAGAATTAATTGAAGCTGGTGCTAACGTGTTCCGTTTCAACTTCTCACACGGAGATCACGAAGAACAACTTACACGTATGAACATGGTTCGTGAAGCAGTGAAAAAGACTGGTAAAGATGTTGGTATTCTTTTAGATACAAAAGGTGCTGAAATCCGTACAACTGTTCAAGATACAACTGATGCAGACTACGGCCGTGCTGGCTATATTGAATTTAACGTAGGCGACAAAACACGTATCTCAATGGACCCAGAACATAAAGGGACGAAAGAAAAAATCGCTGTTACTTACCCAGGCTTATTCGACGATGCACACATCGGCGGACACATCTTATTCGATGATGGCTTGATCGACATGGAAATCATTGACAAAGACGAAGCAAACCGCGAATTGATCATGCTAGTTAAAAATGCTGGTATGTTAGGTTCTCGTAAAGGTGTAAATGCTCCTGGCATTTCAATCAACTTACCTGGTATCACTGAAAAAGATGCAGACGATATTCGTTTTGGTCTAGATAACGACATTAACTTCATCGCTGCAAGTTTTGTACGTAAAGCACAAGACGTTCTTGATATTCGTGAAATCCTTGAAGAAAAAAATATGACACACGTGCATATCTTCCCTAAAATTGAATCACAAGAAGGGATCGATAACATCGACGAAATCATCAAAGTTTCTGATGGTATCATGATCGCTCGTGGAGACATGGGTGTTGAAATCGCTCCTGAATTAGTACCTATGGTTCAAAAACGTATCATCAAAAAATGTAACTACGCTGGTAAACCAGTTATCACAGCGACTCAAATGTTAGAATCAATGCAAGAAAACCCACGTCCAACACGTGCGGAAGCATCTGACGTTGCCAACGCTGTATTTGACGGAACTGATGCTACAATGCTTTCTGGTGAATCTGCAAATGGTAAATACCCAGTTGAAGCTGTTGGCACAATGGCTCGTATCGATATGGAAGCTGAATCTGCATTGTCAGAACTAGGATCATTCCAAATCAACGAATTCGACAAATCAAACGTAACAGAAACAATCGGTCTTTCAGTAGCTCGCGCTGCGAAAAACTTAGGTGTTAAAACAATCGTTGCTGCGACTGAATCAGGTCACACTGCACGTATGATCTCTAAATACCGTCCAGACGCTGACATCTTGGCAGTAACTTTTGACGAACATACAAAACGCAGCTTGATGGTTAACTGGGGCGTATACCCAACAGTTGCTGAAAAACCAACAACAACGGACGATATGTTCGATTTAGCTGCTCAAAAAGCTGTTGACTTAGGTTTTGCTAAAGAAGGCGACTTGATCTTGATTACTGCTGGTGTTCCAGTTGGTGAACGTGGAACAACAAACGTAATGAAAGTTCAAATGATCGGTTCTAAATTATTACAAGCTCAAGGTATCGGTGAATCAACAGTTGTTGCTCATGCAGTTGTTGCTAAAAACGCTGAAGAAGCAATCAAAAAAGCTAAAGACGGTATGGTTTTAGTTGTTCCAACAACTGACAAAGATTACATGCCTGCAATTGAAAAAGCTTCTGCTTTGATCGTTGAAGATGGTGGATTGACTTCACACGCTGCAGTTGTCGGTATCGCTCAAGATATCCCAGTAGTAGTTGGTGCAGATAGCGCGACTTCCACAGTTGTTGATGGTGAATTAGTCACTGTTGATCCTCGTCGTGGAATCGTGTACCGTGGACAAACAACAGCGATCTAAACACTAGATAGTTGTTCCAACAAGAAATATCGGGACTGCGGCATTCATGCCACAGTCCTTTTCTATGAAAGATACAGGGGATCAGACTTGATTATTTTTTTGTGATGGACGTATGTTATCTAGCTCAGTAAAGTAGATAGAATTTTTCTAACCACGCTAAAGTGTGAAGAATAACTGGCAAAGCTGACCGAGTTCGTCCAGCCTTTTGAGGTGTCAAGAAAATTTCATTGACAAAGGTTTTTTCCACCTGTATAATATCGATTGTTGCTTAGAGGTGATGAATAATGAAATGGTCGATTGGCGAATTGCGCCGCTATAAAGAAGAAGCACTAAATTTTTCAGAAACGATCGATGTGAATGACGCATTGACAGCCCGTGATAATGAAGTCTTAGCAGTGACTCCGGTTACTGTGGAAGGAATCTTATCTGTCGGAAAAAATGAATATATTTTACATTATCGGTTGAAAACTATTGTAACTGTTCCTTCAGCCCGCTCCTTGGAACCAGTTGATCTGCCACTTGATCTGTCAGTGGACGAAGTATTCATGACACGGGAGCAATGGTCTTCTATGGAAGAAGAACGAGACGAAGAGATCCTTGTCCTAGACAATGATACGATCGACTTAACCAATTCTATCGAAGATAACATTTTATTAGCGATTCCGCTGCAGGTGTTTACTGAAGAAGAACTGAAATCTTCTGACATGCCAAAAGGCAATGATTGGGAAGTTATCAGTGAAGAAGCGTACTTGCAGAAGAAAGAGGAATCGGCTGAAACAATTGATCCTCGTCTTGCGAAATTATCTGAGTTATTCAATGAATCAGAAGATGACAAGTAAGATTGGAATAAAATGTATCAGTAAATGATACTTCATTTTATAAGGAGGTGTAACACCCAATGGCAGTACCAGCTAGAAAAACATCAAAAGCTAAAAAGAACAAACGTCGTACTCACTACAAATTGACCATTAAAGGATTAAACGAATGTCCTAACTGTGGCGAAATGAAGAAGAGCCATCACGTATGTGCCAACTGTGGCTACTATGATGGAAAAGATGTTATGTCTAAAGAAGCATAAGCACTTTTTAATAGAGAAAGTCAAAACCTCAAGACTAACCATGGAGTCTTGAGGTTTTTTTCTTGGAATTAGGCGAGATAACAATTTGTCATATTTGCGAAAAATCTATCGTTTTTATAAGGATTGGCAGGTTTTATCAAGGCTTTTTAGATTAAAAACACTATTCATTTTCCATTCTCACTTTCTTAGGATATAATGAGAATCGTATTGAGTATTATAGGATGCTAACTCTACTTGGTGTAAATACATAATCAGTAGAAGATTGCATGTGGTGAGAAGCCACCTTATTTTTCCTATAGAAAAATCTGCACATCAATTCGAACTAGGAGGATAATTATGTCAAAACAACAATTCGGCGTCGTAGGTATGGCCGTAATGGGGAAAAATCTAGCATTGAATATTGAAAGTCGCGGGTACTCAGTGGCTTTGTATAATCGTACTGGATCAAAAACCGAAGCGGTAGTAGAAGAACATCCTGATCGCAACTTAAAAGCGACATTTTCAATCGAGGAGTTTGTTGCTTCAATCGAAACTCCGCGTCGTATCTTACTAATGGTTCAAGCAGGTCCAGCGACTGACGCAACAATTCAATCACTATTACCGCATTTAGATAAAGGCGATATTCTGATCGATGGAGGAAATACCTTCTTCAAAGACACGATTCGTCGTAACGAAGAATTAGCGAACTCAGGCATCAACTTCATTGGTACTGGTGTTTCTGGTGGTGAAAAAGGCGCATTAGAAGGCCCTTCAATGATGCCAGGCGGACAAAAAGAAGCCTATGACTTAGTCGCTCCAATCTTTGAACAAATCGCTGCAAAAGCAGAAGACGGCGAACCCTGTGTCACTTATATTGGCGCAAATGGCGCTGGTCACTACGTAAAAATGGTACACAACGGTATCGAATATGGGGACATGCAGTTAATCGCTGAATCATATGATTTGATGCAAAACCTACTTGGTTTGTCTGTAGAAGAAATGGCTGATGTTTTCTCAGAATGGAATAAAGGGGAATTAGACAGCTATTTAATCGAAATCACTGCGGACATTTTGACCCGTAAAGATGACGAAGGTACGGATAAGGCGATCGTTGATGTAATCAAAGATGCAGCTGGTAATAAAGGAACAGGAAAATGGACTTCTCAAAGCGCATTGGACTTAGGTGTGCCGCTTCCATTAATTACTGAATCCGTCTTCGCACGTTTCATTTCTGCGTATAAAGAAGAACGTGTGGCTGCCAGCAAAGTTTTATCAGGACCGTCACCTTATAAATATGACGGCGACAAACAAGAATTGATCGAAAAAATCCGTGAAGCATTGTACTTCAGCAAAATCATGAGCTATGCACAAGGGTTCTCTGAGTTACGTGCCGCTTCCAAAGAATTTGGTTGGGATTTACCATTTGGCGACATCGCGAAAATTTGGCGCGCTGGCTGTATCATCCGTGCACGCTTCTTACAAAAGATCACGGATGCCTATGAGAAGGATGCCGATTTGGCAAACTTGATGTTAGATGATTACTTCAAGGAAATTACTGACAAGTACCAACAAGCGGTTCGCGAAGTTGTTGCGATTGCTGTTCAAGCGGGGGTTCCTGTACCAACCTTCTCATCTGCTATCACTTACTATGATTCTTACCGTGCTGAACGTTTACCGGCGAACTTGATCCAAGCTCAACGCGATTATTTTGGCGCACATACCTATGAACGCCTTGATAAAGAAGGGATTTATCACTATAGCTGGTACCACGAAGAATAGCAGAAGTTATTTATAACTTTTACGCGAACTAACTATAGCTTTTTGACAGTTTTAGCCCTATAATGATAAAGGTTTAATGAAATTCAACTTGGAAAGGAACTAAAAAAATGAGTAATATTCTGATCATTGAAGATGAGAAAAATCTAGCTCGTTTTGTCGAACTAGAATTGAAGCACGAAGGCTATGATACAGAAGTTCATTATAATGGTAGAACAGGACTTGAAGCCGCATTAGAAAGTGACTGGGACGCTATTTTACTTGATTTGATGCTGCCTGAATTGAACGGCTTAGAAGTTTGCCGCCGTGTTCGACAAGTAAAAAATACACCAATCATCATGATGACAGCCCGTGACTCTGTGATCGACCGTGTTTCGGGTTTAGATCATGGTGCCGATGACTATATCGTCAAACCATTTGCGATTGAAGAATTGCTAGCACGTTTACGTGCTTTGCTTCGTCGAATCGATATTGAAGGCGATAAGAATGTTGCTAAACAAACGACGATTACTTATCGTGACCTAACGATCGAAAAAGAAAACCGTGTCGTGCGTCGCGGAAATGAAATCATTGAATTAACTAAACGTGAATACGAATTACTATTGACGCTTATGGAAAATGTCAACGTTGTACTTGCCCGTGATGTTTTACTTAATAAGGTTTGGGGCTACGAAACAGAAGTAGAAACAAACGTGGTGGATGTGTATATTCGTTATCTGCGTAATAAGATTGATGTACCAGGAGAAGACAGCTATATTCAAACTGTCCGCGGTACTGGTTACGTTATGCGCTCATGAGAAAATTTATCAAGAAACAACGAGAACTGAAAGGGCCCTCACTCACCATCAAGTGGGCCTTTACAAGTTCTTTCTTTATATTCGTAGTATTTACGATCTTCGCTGTGATCACCTATAAGTCTTCGGTCAATCTGATCGTAACGAAAGAAAGAAACAACGTTGAACGCACAATCTCTGAAGTCACTTCCCGTTTAGCGAATGCGGATGAGGAGTTAACGTTGGTAAATACCTATCGAACGCTAACCGAATCGGGTGCACGGGATAATGCCATGTATGATCAAAACATGACCTTAGAGGGCAATATGATGCGGATTGACGAATTTATCTCAGAATTAGGCCAACGTCAATTATCGTTAGATATCTATAATTTAGACAAAAAGCTAATTTTTAAAACACAAAAAAACTATCAACCCTTAGTTCAGACAAAACGCAAAGAACCGACAATCGTGACTGTAGATGAAAAGAACGGGTTCTTATCAGTAGAACCAATCTATTCAAAAAAAACACGTGAGAAAATCGGGTATGCACAAGTCTTTTATGAGTTATCCGATTTTTACGAGATGCGCAGTAAGTTATTGTTGACATTGATTGTACTAGAAATTGTTTCGCTGCTTCTGAGCAGCTTCTTAGGTTTCTTATTGTCTTCGTACTTCCTGAAACCTGTGAAGATTCTGCGAGATACGATGGAAATCATCAGACAAGACCCACAGGCAGAAGTTCACGTACCTGAGATTACTACAAATGACGAGCTATCTGATTTAGCCGTCATCTTTAACGATGTGATTGATCGTATTCGGATGTATATTGAGCAGCAGGAGCAATTTGTGGAAGATGTTTCTCATGAGTTAAGGACACCAGTTGCCGTGATTGAGGGACATCTGAATATGTTGAATCGTTGGGGGAAAGACGATCCAGAGATTTTGGACGAGTCGATTCAGGCTAGTCTACAGGAACTTGTTCGGATGAAGAGTCTGGTACAAGAAATGCTCGATTTGTCTAGGGCCGAACAAGTAGATGTGTATTACGGGAATGAGACTTCTAAAGCCAAAGAAGTTACAAATCAAGTATTTAACAACTTTAAACTGCTTTACCCTGAGTTTACCTTCACCCTTGATGATGATTTAGATAGTGAAAGAATTTTGAAGATTTATCGTAATCATTTGGAGCAGATTCTAATCATTGTTTTAGATAACGCTGTGAAGTATTCAACTGATCGTAAAGAAGTGCATATATCAGTTTCATCAACCTTAAATAAGTTTGAGATTGCGATTCAGGACTTTGGTGAGGGGATACCAGACGAAGACATTGATAAAGTGTTTAATCGTTTTTATCGCGTCGACAAAGCTCGTGCTCGAACAAAAGGCGGAAATGGACTGGGTCTATCAATCGCTCACAAACTTTTAGAAAGTTATAAAGGGAGTATTAGTGTCGAAAGCTCTGTCGGCAAGGGTACCATCTTTAGAATTTTTATCCCAATGGTAGAAGAGAAAACAGCTGAGTAGAACTTAGCTGTTTTTTTATGCGAAAGTTCAAAAAAGTTTTAGGTGAAGATAGCGTTATTTTTGTTTTAAAATCGAACGTTATTTTAGAGTTTTAAATGAACGTTCGAAAAATTAAAAAGATTGAAAAAAACTACAAAAAATAGTTGCATTACTGCTTGAAGATTGCTATATTATTAAATGTTCCCACGAGAACAAAACATCTTGAAAAAAATTAAAAATAATTGTTGACGGATGAATAATCTTGTGGTATTTTTATAAAGTCGCTTGAACGAAACGCGCAGCAATCTTGTTTTTTTATCAAAAAGTTTTTAAATAAAAGTTGTTGACTTTTGAATGAAAACCTGATATGATATAAAAGTTGCTGAAACAAAGCGACGAACAATGTAGACCTTTGAAAACTGAACGAATAAAACAAACCAAATGTGTAGGGCGCTTCTATTATATAGAAGCAAAC
>OKWP01000101.1_pt1 | contig 76956 bp, 95 predicted proteins | sample 1607251 | NCBI WGS metagenome assembly OKWP01 (sample SAMN07501073, study PRJEB24779) | human gut metagenome | isolation source: stool | host: human infant | place: USA: Pittsburgh, PA
AGATTTCATATTTTGAATATTAAAATCATCCAAATTTGTATCTTTTATATTATGACGAACACGCAACAAGTTCTCTATATCTGCCTGCAAACGATCGATGCCCTCATCATCCTTAGCCACAACATACACCCTGCGAAGATAGTCAATGCCCTCTACGCGCTCCATTGATGTTGTATATGGAATTAACACCGTATCGTCTTGGTCATTACCCATGGTTCCGTTCCCTTTACTTTTGAGAACACCAATGACACGGAATGGAATATTTTTAACACGGATTTCCTTGCCTACAGGATCTTCATCAGCAAACAAATTTTTTACTACCGTTTGTCCCACAACCGCTACACGTTCTCGGTTCTGAACATTTTTATCGGAGAAAAATCGACCAGATGTCATAGTCCAATTATTTACGTCCTGAAAGTTAGCATTAACCCCCGCAACAGATGTAGTCCAGTTTTTATTTTGATAAATCACCACATAAAAGCCATTTGTCATAGGACTGGCGGCTTTTACACCTTCTAACTTAGCAATAGCTTCATAGTCAGATATTTTCAACGATTTCATGGACCCCTGCGAAGATCTAGCACCTGGCGTCCGCGGCGCCCCTGGCAGAACTACCAACAAGTTAGAGCCTAAGCTAGAAATAGAATCCTCAATATCTTGCTTCACCCCATTACCGATAGATACCAAGGCAATAACAGCTGCTACACCGATAATGATACCTAACATGGTCAAAAGGGAGCGCAATTTATTAGCAATCAAGGAAGCCCATGCCATTAGAAAACTTTCTTTATACATTAGGCACCTCCTTTATAGGAGTCATATTAGAATTGATCGAATCCTCTACGATTATCCCATCTTTCAAGACTACATTACGACTCGCGTACGTAGCAATATCCGGTTCATGTGTAACTAGAAGAATCGTACGGCCTTCATCATGAAGGCCTCGAAAGATGTTCATAACGTCAATGGTTGACTTGGAGTCAAGATTCCCTGTCGGTTCATCAGCCATGATAATAGCAGGATTATTTGCCAATGCACGAGCAATCGCCACACGTTGACGTTGCCCACCAGACAACTCGGATGGCAAATGGTCCATACGCTCGCCCAAGCCGACAGACTGTAATAATTGAGTGGCCCGTTCAATGCGCATCTTTTTATTTACCCCAGCATAAATCATAGGAAGCGCTACATTTTCTAGGGCTGTCAATTTTGTCAACAAATTAAAGCTTTGAAATACAAAACCTATCTGTTTGTTACGTACATACGCTAGTTCATCATCAGATAAGGTAGCAACCTCGTCTCCGTTGAGTCGATAAGAACCAGTTGTAGGTCGGTCCAAACATCCGAGAATATTCATAAAGGTTGATTTACCAGATCCAGATGGCCCCATAATGGATACAAATTCACCCTTATTGACAACTAAATCAATGCCATGCAGAACAGGTACTGATAATTTGCCATTCACATAGGTTTTTGTAATCCCTTGTATGTCAATTACTGTTTGGTTCATAAGCACCTACCCTTAGAATGGTCCAGCTACATTATTCTTTGGTGCATTCACATCACCGCTTACGATAATTTCATCACCTTCAGATAAACCTTTTAGGATTTGAACATTAGTATCCCCAGTTACACCTGTAGAAACAGCGGTACGTACTGGTTGACCATCTTTTATTACATATACATACTCACCTTGTTTATCCGTACGTACAGCAGTAAGAGGAACTACCAATGTATTTTTAATATCTTCACCAAAGATTGTGGCACGAGCCGTCATAGTTGGTAAGAAATTACCTGCAATATTTTCAGGAATTTGAACCTTAACAGTATAGTACACAACGCTACTACTTGTTGTGCCCATATTACCTTTTGTACCTTTTGCAATTTCAGAAACGTAACCGGTGAAAGTTTCACCTGGCTTAGAATCTACAGTAAACTCTACCTTAGCACCTTGTTTGATATTGCCAATATCGGTTTCGTCTACAGTAAGATAAATCTCCAAATTTTTTAAATCTGCAATGGTAGCAATGATCATTTGTGTGGAAATACCAGTACTAATAGTTTGACCGGCTTTTAGCGGTGTACCAACAACAGTCCCAGACATTGGAGCTGTAATAGTAGCATCACTTAAATCTGCGGCAGTACGTTCATAAGTAGATTTAGCACGTTCATAAGATGTTACAGAATCATCATATGTTTGTTGTGCAATAGCATCTTGAGCCGCCAAGGATTTATAACGATTCATATCAAGTTCTGCTTTGGCTAACGCTGCACGAGCATCATCAACAGATGCTTGTAATTGACGTGTATCAATATAAGCGATAACTTGACCGGCCGTAACTTGATCATTCTCTTTAACTAAAACTTTTTCAAGTTTACCAGCAACATTTGTAGAAACATCTACATAATTTACAGGGTTAATAGTACCTGTGGCACTGATACTAGTTTTTACATCACCCTTTTCAACCTTGCCAGTAGTATATAACGTTTGTGCTTGATTTGCATTTAGACTATCCATGTAGTAATATGTGCCGCCACCAAGAACACAAAGAACAACAGCACCTGTTACTATACGTTTACGATGCTTTTGTAAGAACTCTTTCATTATGATCTCCTTTTTTTAAGATGAAGATATATTAAAAAGACATTTATTCTATATCAACACATATAGTATTTTTAAATTATACAGCACCAATTGCTTTTACGCAATATAATTTCATTAATGAATAAATTATGATATATAAAAAATGGCCCTTACGGGCCATTAACTACTCAATATTGACAATAATCTATAATCCTTCTCATCAATTGGAAATTCAAGACGTTCTGCCTCTTCATAAGATAGTGCACGGATATGACCATCTATATAACCTACTAATCGGTTAGCGACACCACTCATCAATAAATCAATACAGACTTCACTCATGCGAGCCGCTAAAATAGCATCAAATGCCGATGGACCACCGCCACGTTGTAAGTAGCCTAACACAGTTAGGCTAGGATCAAATTCTGTATGCTCCTTGATAAAAGCTTTCACCTCACCGCTGTTATAGGCACCTTCTGCAACGAGGATAACACTATATTCTTTACCCCGAATTTGTGTTTCCTTTAAATGACGACAAACCGCATGTAAAGGCATGGGATTTTCAGGAACCAAAACTATTTCTGCCCCACAAGCTAGGCCTGCCTTTAATGCAATATGTCCAGCTTTGCGCCCCATAACCTCCACAATAGCTACACGTTCATGGGAGTTTGATGTATCACGAATACGCCCAACCGCATCAACTACCGTATTAAGAGCCGTATCATAGCCTATCGTATATTGTGTACCACCCATGTCATTATCTATCGTACATGGAATGGTCATAGTAGACATACCAAGTTTAGATAAACTTGTAGCACCACGCATGGAGCCATCACCACCGATAACAACCAAATGGTCAATGTCATAAGTTTTCAAAATATCATAAGCTCTGCGTTGAATTTCTTCATTCTGAAATTCTGGAAAACGTGCTGTTTTCAGCATCGTACCACCTTGTGTTATGATGCCACCAACGTCTCGATTCGATAAGGGAAATATCTTTTCCTCAATGATACCTAAATAGCCACGTTCAATACCAAACATTTCAAAACCTTCATGTATAGCTTTTCTAGTTAGCGCTCTTATGGCGGCGTTCATTCCAGGTGCGTCTCCGCCGCTTGTTAGTATTGCGATTCTTCTCATATCCATTACCCCCTTGTGGTGTACGTTGTTTGGATATACTATGTGCCTTACCTTTTTTATTCGTTTGATTAGAAGTCTTTTGTTTATACCGTTTATCATAACGAATTTTATTAGACATTGCTCTTTTTGATACTGCTTCAGAAATCTCTTTTTTCCTACTTTGTTGATTATTAAATTGTATATCTTCAGATGCTTCTTTAGCATCTACATCGTTTATATCATTGGGTTGACGTCTTGCTTTAAATTGCACATCTGAGGCATCTAATTCATCCTCAATACGCTGTATAAAATCATAGGTCCGGCCATTTGTTGTATCTAGTACAAAATCGCACTGCTTATACACGGGCTTCCACGATTGTATCATAGCATGTACAAAGGCATTCACATTACTATAGTCCATGGTAGGCCGTTTCCCAACACGGCGATTCACCCGACTGACAATACGGAATTGTGCAGCTCGGATACCAATAATATAGGAATATTTTTTTAATACCTTTAAGGTGCGATGTTCAATAGGAAAATTCCCACCCACAGAAATCACTGCTTCATGGTATAAGCAAACCTTTTTTAGTACATCCATTTCGGCGCGGCGGAATGCTTTTTCTCCTATCTTTTTAAAAATCTCAGCAATGGGCAACCCAAAACGACTTTCTAATACGCGATCGGTATCTACAAATTGCCAACCCTTGCGTTCTGCAAGGTTCCGTCCAAAGTGACTTTTGCCACTTCCCATAGAACCGATGAGCATAATATTCCGTTTTATTATCATCTATTATGTGCCCCTTATCATTACATATCCTTCATTGTACTATAAAATGGTCCAAAAACAAAGACAGACTATAGACATAAAATCTATAATCTGTCTCTATACAGTACACCCGATTTTCATTAAGGTTTTATAATCGATTTAATTGCACAATGCACATAAACTACATTACCTTTACGTTCTATATCTTCTATTTCTATACGGCGTGAAGGATCCTTTTCTTCAACAGTATTTATCCAGTTAATCATACGCTCTGTACTACCTAATACTGTTAATTCTAGTATACCTTCATGCTCATCAGTACTGACAATCATTAATGGTTCTCCTTGCAAGGAATCAAAAATATTTGTATTAGAACTCGTATTAGATGTCTTGTTCCGTGTAAAAGATTCTAATAGTTTTGCTTCATTAGACACTATATAATCTGACTCAGCATTCATTTGTATATTATAATTATCTTGTTGATTTTTTAAGCTATTATTTTTGTCTTCAAAATAAATATGCCCATACATAGAAAGGCTAATGAGCATCCCCCACAACACTAGGCCCGTTAATATTCTCTCGACCTGATACGTTGTGCTCTCTTTTAGATCCGTCCATATGGAATGTATAAACACCTTTATCTGCTTTAACTGTTCCATGACACTCCATCCCTAGTAATTTTTGTTGGAGAATAGCAATAAATTTACGACACATTTCGTCACTCGTACCTATACCATCTATACTGATACGCCCATCCTTAATGCTAAGATGCTGTAGACTAATATGTTCTGACATAGCGGCATCAAGAATATATACAACCATAGCATTAGGTAATATATCGAACTGATTCTTAGGAAGTTTATTCTTTATTATTTTATTTCTTATTTCCATTAATTCACCGTATTGTTGATGTATTTCTTGATACTGAGTATTTGCTTGCAATTGTACAAAGTCTGTCTTCTGATTTTCATAGCTACGATAGCTTGACCAGCAACTATATAAGGTAACAAGTCCTACTATAACGTATATAAGACTTATCCCGTAAAGAAAGTATCGATAGGTATACCATAAACTATGCCATCGTAACGAGCGAGGCATTAAATTAATACATCTATCCTTACCAGCCCAATCCAATCCATTTAAGCCCCCTTGCCGCCATACCAATAGCCATGTCCCAATCTAATTGCCCTTGCTTGCAACGATTACGGCCACGACCTAAGAATAATAATGGAATATATTCAGTTTCTCCATACATGGAAATTATACCTTCCATATCTGTCCGTTCTTCATTTGTTATAGATTCTAACCCATACATCCGAATTCCCTGTATCTCATCTATACCAAAGTCTTGTAATCTCACTTCTAACTTATCCATAGCTTCAGCTACATCGCTACCAGTAATAGGTACAATACACTCTTGAATGCATATATCATTCCACCAAAGCCATAAATGCATGGCGCCTTCTTCCACAACACCTGTTACAGTACCGCTGCGCCGCATCAAGCAATAACAAATAGGAATAGGCCAAAAATCAATAACATCAACAGGTGCATAAGTATCTCGTATACCTTGCTTCAAAAGCTCTAGTGAATGCCGATCTACAGCCACCATAAACATATGATAATTGTGTCGTGGATATTCCCGGCGACAAGCATCCATTTGGAAACTATCCCCCTCAAAACTAAAGTAGTCCTCTATATTCCACTTTATAAACTCCTTCATATCAAAATCATGAGGATCATAAGGTGCTACATGCATTTGTGTATCAATATTAGCAACAATACTATAAGCCCCTTCATCTAAATCATACGTTTCTATAAATTTTGTAACGTCTTCATCAATAGGTCCTGTACGCTTCATTTCTAACGCATCAGTAATGACCATTGTTTTATTTTCTATATGAGCGGTAACACATACAATATGTTCGTCAGTTATACATACTCCAGAATGTATTCTCTTTTTTCGTTTCATAGAATCACCTCAATAAGGTTTTACCTTTATAACATGCATATGTTTTTCTTTATCTACGGTCACATACATATGTACACGACTCACGATTTCACTATTTTTCAATTTTCCATAACTCATAATATGTCGCGGATTATCTGTTGATTGGTCTGCTTCAATAGTAATCTCTACATTTTCATCATCTATCACAACTAATTTATTTTGAAAGTCCCATACATTTCCTAATTTACAATAGCCCACAAACCAATGAACACCTTTCTGTGCCGCATAATGAGCCTCTTCCAAATGCAATTCGTCTACCACATTACTTTCACATATTTGTCCTATACGCAGCCCCATAAAAGCTAATAATAATAAAAAGGACATTGTAAGTATCGCTATATATGTAATAAAGCCCGCGTTATGGGCTCCTACGTTCATAACCTGTCTCCTCTTTACTTGTATACCAATCATAAATAGTACTCTGTCCAATAGAGACCTCATATATGGATAATCCTCCATAACCACTTGTGTATTTTCTATCATTAACAAAACGATTATTAATATACCAACGTAAATACACGGTCCCATTAGTATCTACACTAAAAGGGTATTCTTGGGTATAGCCCACATTTCTTTTATCTGTAGTTCCTACAATTCGACTACCACTGACAGGTTGCAAGCTACCATCCGTTAATTTTCTGTATAATGCATGACGTTGTACAGTTAAGGTTGTGCGCTTTGTATCGTGAATATATAAACTTGTATTACGATCTTCTACAGTAACCTTCACAGGATTCCATATCATATGAGCCACAACCATACGCCGTGTATATCGACCATCCTCCATCATAGCTACACTATCAAGTAATTTAGCATCCCACATAACTGCATAGAATACGATACCTAACAATAAGGTAAGGACTATGATAGAAATCATCATACTAATAAGCGTAGAATACAAAATAAAACCCATATCATTTCTATTTTTATTTCTATCTGTTATGGGATTCTGCTTGTATTCTTTATTCTTCCCAATTACCGTTTCTATATCCTCGCCCTTCAATGTATCCCCTCCAAATCAACTGATAGAGAATAGACAACAGATTGATTGTCGATGGCATCTACTGTTAATCGTTGTAAAGATACACCTTCTATCACTACAGGCTTTATATGTATTTTATAGGTAATTTTTTCACTGGGACTCATTGTAAATTGAGAATTATATACACCAGTTTCTATTGCTCCATTCTTATAATAAGAAGCTTTAGCCACTTCTAAATACGTTATGGTATCTTGCAATATATGATCCCAATAATACGCCCTATATACCGTAAGAGTAGCCATCCAAAAAATAGATAATACAACCGGTAAAATGAACATGATTATAGCGGCTGATATTAAAGCGTCACCATACATAAATCCTTCAGTGCACTTCTTCCCATCTAATTCGCCCCGTTTGTACAGATATCCATATACGATTTTTCTCACCACTTTCACGATCTTTCAAAATAATTTCTGTCCCATCATAGGGTAAGCCCAAGGCTGAAAAAGAAATAATTGTCATAGACCGTTCATTCTCAATATTTTGCGGTAATGATATGTTTACCGTATGATGATTAACATCTTCCTCTAAGGTATAACTGTCCTTATTTAAAATAAAAAGCATTCTCCCTTTACCATTAGATTTATGCCCTAACATAGACCACAGTTGAACTTTCTTGAGCATATACGCCACCTCTTGCGTAGCACCATTTAAAGTATAACGACTAGGTGTTGTCACAATAGGTAAGGCAATAGAAATGAGCAATAAGATTAAACCAATAGTAATAATCCATTCCGCCAATAAAGATCCACTTTGACGATTTATAAGTTGCACCTTAACCATTGATAAAGCACCTCCATATAGGAACCACCATGTAAGGCACACCATCCGCCAAAGCATAGAAAGGGACCAAATGGGATATATCGATTACGATAACCGGCGAGTAAGAGATAGAGAGAACCAACACAAAAAGTTACGTAAAAGAAACATATAATTTCCCATGGAGTGAGCCATATTGCAATAGCAGAAAACCATTTAATATCGCCTATGCCAAAGCCTTTATGGCTAATCAAACGAAGTCCATATGTAATAGCACCTACGCTGATAACACTTAATAAGGTTACTAACATAGATTGATCATTTATATAGCTATATATAATGCCACCTATTACAAGAACTAATGCCCCTTCATCAGGCAATATATAGTAATGCATATCGATGGTAGCACCTGCTATGATGATGAGTGAAAACACAGCATACAAAGCAATGTGAGTATAAGATATTGCTTTTGATGAAACTATAACAGGTAGCAATATAGATGCTATATATACAAAAAGTCCTATCACATAATTGGTCCCTTTCATACCTTGTCCTTTCATATAACTAACGTATATAATTCATAATCTATACAAGTTAATTAAGGCTCATTAGGTGCTTTAACAACAACAGATTTTGAAGTCCCACCACTGACAACTTCATAAGTAATAGTGTATTCTTTTCCTTTTGCAGTCTTAACATGTTCAGTAAGATATCCTTCCTTATATAGATTTTCTACTGTTGGAGGTGTGTCGACATTCTTATCAATCATAAAAGGGTATATCGGTTTGAAAAACTTCAAATTTCAAAATACATTGTAATAATCAAAGTTTTTCATTGTGGCCATTCAAAACAAATTACAGAAAATAGCATATTTCAAAATGAGTTTTTGACGAATTTATGACGGAAATAAAAAAAAGAGGGGTACCGCTATGGTACCCCTTTTTACTATTAATCTAATTCAACAAGGCGTTTCAATTCGCCGTTTACAAACCACATTTCACAACGTACATTGTTTTTATCCGTCAATGTAGCCGTGTATAATCCGTCTTGTTTTGGTTGAATATCTTCTGCGAATTCATGAACTTTGCCTTCAAATGTAAATGTTTTCATATAGTTTACTCCTTTTATTAAAAACAGTATGCCGTGAACCGCACGGCTCGGAGATATGGATCACCTACCATTTCGCAAATGTATATAAAGCACTGGCCCCTTTAAAATGTTTACCTTCAAAATGCGCTAGGCTTTGAAAATCGCCAGCTTGATACCCTATAGTTTCGTATACCTTCCCTGTTTCCATTACAGTAACGCCACCCATAATACGATGTACTTTATTAAGGTTGATTTTATATACATCGACCTTATTTTCATCTGTATTTTCAACTATAGCCGTTCTGTCGCTTTTTTCTATAGCTTCCTTTGGAACGCTAGGCGATTTATCTTTAATAGCATTTTTCGTAACTACTGCCGCATCATGTAGCGTTGGCGCTTTAGTATAGTATGTTGCTACTGGTTGTGCCGTTTCCCTGTATGCAATAATTTCCTTTGCTACCTTTGGCGTTACATTTAAGGCTTCCCCTAATTTTACCGGGTTCTTTATGATTGCTTGATTTAAAAGTACCGGCTCTTGTAGTTTCTTAGTATGCATCACATTATAGGCAAACAGGCCAGCCACTACCACCAGTAGCATAAACAATGCCACGGTGATAACGGGTGCGTATCGCCTTAATAGTTGAATGATAGTATCCATAATTACCCCCTAAATAGGCCAATCCAATACTAAATCCGCATCAAATTCTTTGCCTTCAATATTTTCGGTAAATGTATATTGCCATAGATTGGCGCCGTCATAATCACATTGGCTATTTAATTGTGCGCACCAGATAGCGCAACCGCCTAACTGGCTAACATCTAATACATTCACTAGCCAATCATAACTAGCGTATAGACCTGTATTAGCATAGCCGGCTTGCCACAATTTATTGATGAATACGCTACAGATATTAGTGAGTTGTTGGTCAGTTGGCATGCCACGATTTGCCTTGTAATCGTCCGCGTCTTCCATATCAAACCAGATACCCATAGGCAACTTATCCACAGTCAATCCAGCATCATTGAGCGTGTTTATTACGAATTCCGCTTCACTTGCTGCGTGTTCTTCATTCATGGCATAGGAATAGTGGTATACACCAATAGCTAAACCGGCATTAATAGCGCCGTTGATATTGTTATAGAATTCACTATCTAAATTACCGCTGCCATAACCGATGCGGATAATGGCGAAGTCAAAGCCATTAGCCTTGACCGCTCCCCAATCCACTACGCCGTTATTTTCGCTTACATCAATACCCCTCATGTTTCACCTCATAATTTAACCTTATTTTCAATTTTGGTTCTAATTAAATCTAAAAACTTCCCCATAGATACGTTGCCGCCGTCTCTTAGGTTTTCAAGAATAGATAAAAATTCGGACGAGCCTAGATATAGCCATACCAGCGATACGGCGAATTGTCTTTGACCGCTCATTTCATCAAATAAAATAGCGGCTATTGTAGCCGCTACATATGTCATTACCTTACCTATAAACCCTTTTCGCATATATTTAGATGCTATGAGTTGTTTTTCAAATGCTATTGGTATGGCCCGGTATTTTTCCCACGTGGCGATTTTCTCCGGATCATATCCGAATTCATCAACTAACATTTTGTAAGCGATGCTTGCCCACTTTGTGAGCAAGTCTACGAATACCAATAAAATAAACACGCCCAATATTTGAACGTGTTTTAAACCAATCACCCATATAGCCAACGCAGCAACGCTGCTCAATATTGTTTTTAAGATAAAGCTACTTGTAAGAGAATTCCAACTATCAATCAAGAAATCTAACACTATTTGCATTATTACTCCTTTATAATCCCTAAGCCATATACCCCTCTTGCTACATTGGCTTTTTGAATATTTAGTTTGTCTAACTTTTCCCTCTTTGCATCGCTAGACATGGTTTCACTATCAATAATTTTCTTCGATGCTTTATTAATAGCCTTAAATGAATTTTGTGCATTTTTCAGTTTATTGTATAACTTAGGGTCATAGCCTTCCGGTCTCTGCCCTGTAAGTTTTAGTTCATTATGAAGTTTTTCTTGCTCCTTAAAATCATCATAGACACGTTGCACGCTATCACTACTTTGATATGGTTTAGCAAAGAAACGGCGTATTTCCGGTAGCTCTGTTACACCTTTAGTAGGGCGTTTTTCATTCGCACCACCAATAGCATCCGTTATGTCTAAGCCTAATCGAGCAAGGTTACCACCATAACCCATAATTGTATTATCCACTTTATACGGTGATACGTTGAATGTGTCGCCAATTTTACGAGCCACCATAGATGTATTAGATCCGTACTGTAGTTTATCCGGTAATTTCTCTTGGGATTGAGGGACAATGTTTCTTTGTCTGAATTTAGAATAATTGCTCCACCATTCCCAAATCGGAGACAAAGCCGTAGGCAATACATCCGGCAATAGTGTATCAATCGTTCTGTCGCCTAAGCCTTTAAAACCGACTCCATTTCTGCCTGTTGATTTATCGTCAAAATACTGTAACATACGTTCAAATGTAGTGCCGTATAACAACCCTAATTCAAACGGCTTAGGTATTTTTATAAATTTATCACCAGCTGGAATATGGAAGAATGTATCCTTTTCCCATTGCGGTAACTCTTGATATGCGGTGTTATCTTTATTCAAATACCATAATGCGATTGTAGGTAACGTGATAAACAAAGTAGATTTAATTGTCATACCTTTCGGATCATCACGCCATGCACGCACTAATTTGTCGCCACCTTGGACAGTCGCATTAAAGAACGCTACAACTTTATTTGCAGTCTTAGTATGTGTACCGGTACGGCTGAAATCAATCGTAATATCACGGCTTGCAATAGATGCTTCGCCTAGTGATTTAGGGTTTAAATTGGTTTTTGTTAAACGGCTATATAACCCTGTATACCCTTTTCTAGCATTGCTAAATTCGCCTAAACGGGTAGCCACTTCCGTTGCTTCCGATATAGCGCGCAACACTTCTATAGGATTTCTTACAACTTTTGACAATGTGGACTTACGAGAAAACAATTCTCTTAAATGTCCGCTCAAATAGTCTCGATCAAGGCTTACCATAGCAGCGTGAGCGCCACCACTTTTTACGTAATCCCAATATAACTGGTCTTTCTTTAAGAAATGTGCTAACCCTCTAAATGTATCAACTACAGGCAAAAAACCATGTTTAGAGAATACACCGGCCGAAATGGTATCACGCAAAGCGTTTGTGATAGCAAAGCCAGCAGTAACAGTAGAACCAGCACGTAACCAACTAGCCGGATACTGCAATATTTTTGTTATAAAATTGCTTGTATCCTTATTCATCATTTTCATTGTTTGTGCTAATTCCGGAGTTGTTTCATATACAACTTTTTTTCCTTTAACCCAAACAGAAAATGTATTGTCTGTAGATTTTGCTGGTCTATTACCTCTTACCTCTTCGACAATGGTTCCTACGCCCGGTTTCTTTGCTAACTTGGCAAAGGTAACGCCCACGTGATTTCGCTCGATTGCATTGTAGAATTGGTATGTATTTTTTACAATGCTTTCTAATGGATCAATAATATCACGTGTACTGCCTTTGAAACGCTTAATAGGATTGGCCACATTAACGAACCCTTTAGAACTGGAAAAGAACCCGTCCATACTCTCTGTTGAGAAATCACGGAAAAACGGAACATAGTTAGGATATTTATTTCGCAATAAATGGTATGTTTCCAGTTTTAATATCCCATTATTCACGAGTTCTGCAAGTATATAATCTTGAAAACGGTGAATATCTTTAGCAGCACTTTTAAATGTAGGATTTTTTTCGTACTGACTAACGGCCGCTAAATCCTCTTTTAGTGTAAATGTAGCCATTTGTCCGTTACGGTGTAGGTCTAAATCATGTAGTGCTACAAGATAAGCACTAAAGTCTTTATGTTCTTTTTGAGGAATATCCTTAATGATATCCTCAAATGCACGAATCCCCTTTTCGGGTCTACCTTTTGCCAAAAACTCTTGAACCTTACCGACCCAACCACGAGCAATCCACGCTTGCATGAGCGGGTTATCTTCGAATGGGATTTTCTCGCCTGTAACACGTTCTATCTCTTCGACCATTTCACGTAATGGATTAAGTTCATCAACGGTTTTCGTATACACATCGTTAGCAACACGATTAAGCATATCTTTAATGTTCCCGTCTTTAGCATCCGTGATAATGCGTTCTGCCTTAGAAGTGCGTTCAAAGGAAATAGATCCTTTGATGCGGTCTGCACTAGATTGTTTGTGCCATTCATGAGCCAGTTTAGATAATTTATTAACAGTACCATTTAACGCCTTATCACGTTCTATAGTTTCTTTGAAGTGTTTATAGAACTCCGGAAAGTCCTGTTTGGCTTTTGCTCTGTCTGATACATAATCTTTAAAGAATTCTGCGTACCCCTCTTTACGCTTACCAGCTACATCTAAATTATCATAGCTAGTACCAAACCGCTTTTTGACTTGACCTAACAATTCAGCATCAAACTTAGGAATACTGCTAAATCCATTATGGTTATCAATGTAATGACCTAACTCATGCATCATTGTAGGGATATCACCATATGCCCCCGTACGGATTACATCGCTATTAGGGTTATACCAACCCTTAGCGTTTTTAGTTCCCAATCTCCCTGTTTTTATACGCTGATTGAATAGGTTATTGATACTATCAATAATTTCACGACGACTAACGGCACGCCCCATACGTTCAACGCCTTCACTTTGTTCCGTATGTGGTGTTTCGTTACCTTTAGCGCTATATTGTAGTGGTTCAGTAGGTTTAACGCCTTTACTTTCTAAATAACGATTTGCCATTGCTTCGTTGCCGTCAAATGCTTTTACAACTGCATCGTGTACTTGCTCATGCGTTGCATTTTCTAGTAATTGGCTAGGCTGCTTAGCATATTGACTCATGCCACCTTCTGCCGGTTCCACTTGTAACATTTTAAGTTCTTGCGTATCGGTGATTAATTCGGCAGCACGATCACGGCGAACTGTTTCCATATATTCACGGTTCAAACTTTCAACCGGTACATCTAGGCTTTCAGATAATCGAGCCTTAACCGCATCAAGTTCCGTTTTAGGAATATCCGGCTTAGTTGCTTTGTTTAAATCTTTCAAGATTTCTGTATTAGAATGAACTTTATTTTCTAATTCGGTCAATCGTGTTTCAGATGCATCATTTTTAACAACGTCTTTTAACTCGTTGACGATTGTTTCACGTGCTTTTAGTGGTAATTCATCAATCGCATTTTTCAAACTTACGTTTGGTACATCTTCTTCATAACGAAATCTACTATTTACATCATTTTCAAGTGCTTTTTCTTCAAATTTAGGCTTTTCGCCTTCTGCAAAGTCAGTATTTATGCGGTCTTTAGGCTGAAATTCGTTTATTTCGCCTGTACGGGTCGTTTCACCTTCGCCTTGATAGTTTATACCTAAATCATCGTTTTTAACTGATTTCTTTTCGGTATTTTCAACGAAACTATTCAAATTTGTGTGCGGCTCTTCTCCTTTTACCGCATCACGTTCTATGAACTCATCTCTAAATGGTTCTTCACGTGATACTCTGTTAGGATCTAAACTACTATCTTTAAACGATGTATCACGTGGCCCATTTTCATATCTCCCATAATTGCCTTTAAATGTATCTTCCGCAATTTCCGCACGAACATTATCACGCGCAACTGCTGGGTCTGGTCTTTCGTAATATTCACGAATGATTTTTGCCATTTCCGCCGGTGTTGCATCTGGATGCGCACGCATTGCTTCAAGTGCAGCGCTTTCGGTGTTATGTAATTCCCATACACTGAAATCGACTTGTGTTCTCCAGTCCCATGGATCTAACCCACGATTTTCTGCAAATTTCAATAAACCGTTTTCGCCGTTCAATCTATCCCCAGTAAATTGAACTAAGCCACGGGAGCCGTAACCGTCGCCACTTGTTACCGTCGTACTAAAACTACTTTCAGCGCCAATATTGCCAGTCATGCCGGCCGCTTCAACGTCGCTTAATCCATTCATGCGATAACGGTTATAAACGTCCGCTTGAATGTTGCCTGTTTCTCCTTCCATAGGTTGTCCGTTCAAACCGCCTTCGGAATATTCGCGCGGTTCTACTGCGTTCACCTCTTCCGGTACTGGGATATCATCAAAGGCGTTATACATAACACCTTCCTCGAATTTAGGTTCATCTTTGGTAAATCGTTCCCCAATATCCTCAAATGCATTGGTTGTCTTTTCTTTGATATGTTCACCAACACGCCCCACACGTTCACCGATTGCACTAGATACTCTTTTAGGTGTAACCCCATGTATCATGCCAGCCGGTAAGAATACATCATCCCATGCATTAAAAGGATTATCAACGATATTTTGTGCGAATTCACCCGGACTATCTATAGCACGGCCAATAGGGTTAGCGATTGGATCAATAAGAAATCCTTTCGCCGTAGTTAGTGCCGGACTATCGGCAATAATATTTTCCGTGTTGCCTTCCGCATAATTGCTTGAATTCTGCGCGTACATATCTTGCGCATCGCCTATGATTGTAGGCGCCGCTAATATGCCGGCCGCCCCTCTAACATAAGGGTGTACGTATGGCGTAATAGCCAGATAACCAGCCGGACGTCCTACGACTTGATTATATACGGCCTTGGATTTCTCATCATAATCCGGGGCTTTGTAATTTTCGTTATATCCGTCCTCATCAAGTTCGGTTGCATCAATTTCACCGTTTCGATATGCATCTACTGCGTTACTAATTGAACGGCGACGTGCATCGTGTGCAGCATCAACCGCATTGACGGTACCGTCCCACCAATTACCTAACGTATTTTTCATATTCGTTGCAGTAGTTTCTACTTGATTAACTGCACGATTAGCTTTATCGCTTACGCCGTTAGCCACCCACTCTGCATTATTTTTGATGCCGTCCCACAATGTAGGTTTGGGTACATTATCCACATCATAGCCGTATTCGGTTGTTATATCTTCAAAAGCGTTGCCGCTATTAGCATTACTACCATAACGACTTGTAATATCATCAAATGCACCCATAATTTACCTCTTTATGTTTAATAAGACTTTAACCACGATTTATAGTTACCATAACCAGCCGCATCAAGTTCCGCTGCTATCTGATCATCACTCCAGCCTTGCGCTGATAGTTCATTCATTCGCTTGGATACTGCTGCTTGTTCCTCTGCTGAATAAGTCGGTTGCCGTTTTACTGTAGGCGTTCCACCGCCGCCAGCCGTTGGCGTACCGTTTAATGCACCTTGCAATTTACCATAATAAGGGCTTTCGCTTTCGTCCTTATCTGGGTTAGCTTTCACCCATGCCGTATGTTGTGCAGATAGTGTTCGTAATACCTGTGCATTATATCCGCTTGTGCCTGTTTGTGTAGCCGTTGCCGGTTTAACGTGCATACCTACATATTGCATGCTGCCGTCTGTACCAACAATATATGTTTTGCCATCTGGCATCACTTTTACGTTTTTAGCGCCGAAATTACCTATGTTTTTCATTTGGCCGTCTGGTGTCATTACGATAACTTGGCCGTTAGCAAATTGTTTCGTTTCAACCTTGCCATAGCCGCCCATATCTTGAATAGTACCGTCGCCCATGTTGTAGCGTACAATATGGCCGTTTTGTGCGCTGCTAAACTTGTAATCTGGCTTATCAAGCGCCGCAATACTGTTCAAGTTATTCATATCAATCGTGCCGGCTCCTACCTTACTTGCTAGGTAATTGTATCTTGCAACGGCTGGCGCTAATCCTTTAACCCGTTTTGTGTTGTAGGTATCTACAACCGGGTTGCCGTCTTTATCTTGTGTAAATACAAGATTGTTTAAGATTTGTTGGCGCATTGGTTCAAGCACTTTTTCTTGATACTCGTTGACTTGTTGCGCATACATTGTATTTACATCATTTTGATATTGATCGCTTGCAAGGCTTTGAGCGGTCTTGAAATCAAAACCAGCTTTGACTAGGGCGAGTGTATTCGCCCCTAGTCTTTTACGTGCTTCACTTGTTACAGTCGCTTTGTCTGGTATGGAATATTGGCCCGGCGCTTTATCCTCGTTGGTATTACCACTTTCTACCAATTTGGGCGCCCCACGAAAAGGGTTATTTGCCCTTTGTTGCATCATTTCTTGATACGTTTGCGGTAAACCTGTATTAATACCAGTATTATTTAGGTTTTGGAAATTCCATAACCCCGTGTTTTGTTGTTGAACTGGTGCAGCCGGTGTATCTGTGTTAGCTTGCATCGGTTGTGCTGGTGCGGCTGGATTTTGGCCGCCCCATAATCCGATATTGTTCTTTTGCATCAAGTTATTGGCGAATGTGTTGTTAGAATTTGACAATAACTGGTTAATTTGGCCGGCGCTATTAGGTTGTTGCATACCCATTCCCGCCATACGGTTATTATTATCCATAATTTGCGGGGTGTTCGGGTCTTGTTCTCCGCCAGCACCACCGCCTAACATTGCTTGATAGCCTTTAGCCATTTTATTATTCTGCAATGCACCTAAACGATGTGAGAAATATTGACCGGCCAATTCGCCCAACGCCGCCCACGGTTCAAAGTCTTTTACGTAGATAACGCCCATTGTGTTATTCCTCTACTTTCTCCGATTTCTTACCTTTGGAAGTTTTCTTTGTTGTTTTTTTCGTCTGTTACTTCGTCAGTATCTTCCGGGTTTTTATCTGTTTGATCGTTTGTTTCATCTGTTCCCTCACCGGTTCCTTTATCGTCTTTTTTGCCGGTGTTTTCAGATTTTTTCTTTGCATCTGCAATCGCTTTCAATTCTGCTTCATTAATGCCTTCTGCCATAATACCGTTGGCATAGAATAAATTATCGCCAGTACATTGCAATTCAAATACCTGTTCAGTATTGCCGGTTGGTTCGCATACTGTAACAACTTGATAGCCATGTACCGTCATAATTGGCTCACCGATTACAAGTTCTTCAACCAATTTAAGACCTTCCGGAGTTAATACTTTTTCACTACCTGTAGTAACAACATTACAATCAACAGTTTCAAGGCGATGTGTTTCTTTTTCGCCCATATCATGCAATGCAATTACATCATTTACCGCACCCAAAGTGATAACGGTATCACCATTTACAAACGCTTCAATAACCTTGCCACCTTCTGGCGTTGCAATTTCAGTACCCGCTACAAAACAAAAACCTTTCATAAGACCTCCTAAAAATCCACCGCTACCTTGCTTAACCATTGTTTGTGCTGGTTGTGCTAGGCCATAGCGTAATGTCATATATCTGTTTAATAAATCTTCTTGATCCGCGTTATTCAACTGGCTCATAGAATAGTAATCTTTAGCCGGTTGAATAGCTGCGCTTTGTGTTGTTGCGCCGGTATTAATAGGGTTTTGCGCTAACCCCTCACGCTGACCGATAAGGCCCGCCGAAGTACCAGCATTATTCATTTGATTTGTGTACCCTTGATTTAACAAATTCGCTTGATTTACGATGCCGTTTTGTTGGTTGTTATAGGTATTACCCCAAAGGCCCATTTTAGCACCGATGCCACTCAAACTATTGTTAAATGCTTGCGAATTAAGCGCCGCCGCTTGTCCTAAATCATTTGAATATTGTGCCGCAAGTGTATTTGATGCATTCTTGCTAATATCATTCAATGCATTATCTGTGATTGAAGAATTAACAATGCCGCGACTTGCTAAACCAGAAACCGCATTGCCTACAGTTGCCTGTAAATCATTGTTCAACGCTTGTCGTCTGGCTTCGGAATACGCTGCCGGTAATTGGCCGTTCGTGATACTATCCATTGCATTTTGATTTTTCAATAATGCGCCATTGTATTCGTTGGCTAATTGATTTGCACCGTTGTTCATAGCATCAACGCTGGCCCCTAACTGATTTGCATAACGTGTGTTATCCGTTAAGTTCTTGGCGCCGGCCGTTGCCACTTGATTTTGCAATGCACCGATTGCATTCTGGTTGCCTTTATTGGTTCCCAGATATGCATTGTACATTTGGCGGTATTCCGGAGTTATTACATTGTTCAAGGCCTTATCGCCCATGCCTTGCAAGGTATTGGCGCTTTGATTGGTTTTATTTATCCAATTCATTTGGCCTTGTAGTAGTTGCTTTTCGTCGGCCGTTGCTTCCGGTACTTTAGCATCAATGCTGCTCACCTTCGACTTTTTGCCACCGCCGCCAAAAATTTGCAAGTCAAATTTAAACATGCTTTTCCTTTCTACAAAGTCGCTTCAAGGTGTTTTCGCACCGTTTTCAACACTTTGTAATTAAAACCGTTGTAAGTATAGTCCATATGTGGAACACGTTCCATGTTCCACTTTTTAATAAAACCGCGCACGCTTCGATGTGTAGCCGTTACAATCAATTCAAGATCATTTAACTTCATCACTTCAACAATGTATTTACCTATAACTTTCATATCACCGTATGTCTGCCAGATAGTAAAGTACCGCTGGCCTTCATATTCGTTGATAGTCCAGAATAAGAACCCCGCATTAGGGAACCATTTAAAATAGTAATTGTATTTATCTTTGTAATTGTTGTTTTCATCGAAGTAAAAACCACTTAGGCTGACTCGCTCCCCTGTTCGCCGTTCATAGTCTTTAATCATACTTTCAAGGCTTTCAAGTTTCATAACTAATCTCCTATCCGTTCAATCCAATAGCTAGGATTGGTGTAATTGTTATATATTAATTCATTGAATAACCCCGGAATGATTAACCGATATTTTCCGTTAAAACTCCCCAATCTAGTAATCTCTACGGTTATTGTTTTTTCTTCACTATTATTAACATATACCTCAATCCGCTTATATTGATGTAAAAGCATATTAACCACATAGCGACCTTTAGGGAAAAATACGGTTTTAGTATTGCTTGTGGTTCCTTCCCACCTAATTGTTTGAAAGTCCACAGGTTCATATTGTATAAAACGCTTAACTCCGTTAACTTCCGTAATGAGTGGTGTTGATGTATCTCCATACCGTGCATAATAGTCTTTTCCATTAAATGGAACGGGAACGAACTTATTATTCGTAACACTTTTATCTTCGTGCAGGTTAAAGCGGTATGTTTGACCGCCTTTTTCTACTACAATACTAGGCATATTATTCCACCCTCAATTTAGCACCATTAGGGAACTCTAAATTACCAGCTAAATCAAATGTTGCTAACGATTTCCATGCACCCGGATTATTCACACGTTCCATAGTGCGAACGAAAATCCGATTCGAATTCGCAAACAACACTTCATACCCTAGTACTCGTTCATCAGAAACATCACAAGGAATTGCAAATCCGGTTCCCCAATACGAATTGATTCCAATTTTATATCCATTAACCTTGCCAATAAAAAAGCCAGAATAATTGGTCTTTGTATTTCCGTAGTAATCTAAATCAAGTTCCTTACCGTACCTCAACCCTGTAATGATTAAATCACCGGTCATGGTATCGCCGGACTTTTTAACGTTTTGAGTTGCAATGTTTGCCGTATCCGCACTCGCTGCATGTTTGGCTTCGTTTGCATTCGTTGCATGTTTAGCTTCGTTTACCGTATCCGTTTTCTTGTAATAGGTTTCACCTAGTCCGTTTATAGTGTCGGTAATGGCTTTTAATGTACGTGTTGGGTTATTAGTGAAGTTTTCATCACCAGCTATCTTTTTAATGGCTTCTGCCATTTGATTAAGAATATCTGTAATCAAGTAGTCTTTACCGTCTACCGTACGTTTACCGATAACGGCATCGGTAGCGGTATTGATAGTCGGATCATAGTACTTAATTGACTTTACACGCGTTGCATCTGTAACGGCAATCGCTACTACCACACGTAGAATGCTTTTCCAATAGGTACCTGTGTACACATTCATTTTTTCGCTTGTAGTGTTGTAGTACATTTTATCTGTTGCCGCTTCCGGTGCATTTGGCTGCCGTAATGGTTCTAGTGTTGTACTACCATAGGTTAGGCCCCCAGATGCGGAACGTTCTACATACAAATATGATGTACTATTGGCCGGTAGGCTCCATGCGCTTTGTTTGCGTGTTACCGTTTGCACGTAGTCAACGGCGCCATAATCGTTGAAACCGTCAGCAAATGACAATAGAACTGGTGTTTGACTGCCGTCAATCATTACGCTTAGACTATCGCCAGTTAAGAAAGCAAATTCACCATTGCTCACCTTACCACTTAATACCCTATTGCGTAGACCACCGCCAGAACCACCGCCAGAACCACCGCCGCCGGCTTTGAGTTCCATTTGTTGCGCAATGTTCAATAGTTCATCGCGGTTTTTTTGGATGCTTTCTGGAACTGTATCACCCTGTGGCGTTATATCCAAAGGGAATTTTTCTTTATATGCCATGTTTAAACCTCTTCATATGTGTAATCTAATTGGCGTAAGGAAATTGCGCCCTTTTGAACATTGATTTTAAATTGTACATTACGATTTGCACCGCCACCAATTTTATAAGCCTTTGTATACTCATTGACATTCATCAACGCTTTATAATCGTAAGTCTTAAAGTTCGCATAGTAAGTTTTAACTGCCTTACTAGCAAATTCAATCGGCTTAGGTTTCTTGTTAGAAATACCAATCGTGCCATATCCGGGTATTAGGTTATGCGTTACAAAATTGTAGTTCATAATTAATATGAATTGCCTTGTTGCCAATCTATTACCGCTAACTATAGATGTTTGAATTTGTACGTTATCATCGGTATCTATAGTTTCGTCAAGAATACCAATCTTATTGCCGTAAGCTATGTATACTTCTTTGTCTACATTCACCGCATCATTGATATTGTGTGTAAATTTTCTTGATGTAAACACACCTCGACCGTCCTCATACCGCGGCAAATAATGGTAAATGAATATCGTATCGCCGTTATATGGCTTAATCCATATTTGCTTACGACTGGATATATGCCATACATCACAATCTTTTGTAATGTATTTCAATAGATACGAGTTAATATTCAATCCGGTTTCAAATGGTTGAATTTCTGCATAGGTATTAGTAGGCATAAAAGACATAAATCCTTGATTGCCTAAATAATAGCTACGATCATCAACGCTCACCGTTGCGCCGCTACAATAACCAGTTGAGGATAACGGATATACAGTTAAATTCCGTGCATCTGGCGTGCCAACAACTTGATACACACGCCCATATTCCTTATATACGATAATTGCACGTGATAAGAAATCAATGGCAATAATACTGCCTTGGTCTTTATATCCAACATCAACATATTGCGCACTAGATGCATCATTTGAGTTGTGAGTCCATGCGTTGTAGTCGCCAACTGCCGACCAGTTCAACCGGTGTGAATGAGTCGATGCAATCAGTACACGGCCAGAATGACTGGATACTATATCGCACACCGGACTTTCTACTGTTACCAACTTACCAGCGCCGGAGATAACTTGTAATTTCTCACCACTAGCAATGAGAATATCACCACCAAATGCATGATATTTTGGTTCTCCTGTGCCGTTTAGTGTACCCAATAATGTATTGGTATTAAAATCAGTAGAATACAAGTTTCTACCGCTAGAAAAGTACCATTTGTTACGATAGACATCGAAATATAGCGTTTCTACCGGTAATCCGAAATCATACAACACACGAACACCCGGAACGGTACGCAAGGCGTTATCAGTCCTATCGAATTCGCATTGCCTAGCCTGTGTCAAGGCTTGTACGTCGATATTCTCCGGCGGGTTGCTCCAATCAAGGCCCAATCTAAAACCATTTGTCATGGCTACTTGTTTAACGCCCATTATGTGATACCCCGTGCCGTTTTGATTTGCTCTGTGATGTAATCGATGAAGGTCTTATCATAAGCAGCATAATCAGTCATAAGTGATTTTTTCTTAACCATAAAGGATATAAGCTGCACTAGATATTGATGAAAGAATTCAGAAAACGGAATCGTGTCGTCTAAATCATCAATGTGATTTTTACGTACGCTATAAAATACTTGATTAACCGTTTCACCGTCATAGGTTTCGAATGTTCCGTTTATGATGCGGATAGGATAGCCAGTTTTAGGAACGAACCCCATAAAATCGGAAGGAACCGCCCTTTTATCCTGTATATCCATATTCTTAACTACTTCACGGTCTTTAATACTAACTAGGATAGTTGTTAGCCAGTCAATCGCTGCGTTAATGTACTGGATATATTCTAGTTGTTCATCAAGGATTTCGTTTGACTCTACATTAACGAGAGTAATCAATTCGCTTACTACCATAATTCCAGTATCCTTCCGCAATTACACTATCATTGTTACCTAACCCATTATTAATTGATTGCAACGCACTAACCATATTTGCTGAAATTCCAGAAATATCAAGGTTCATAACCCTATATACGATATAGTCAACTAATAACGTTTCAAGTTCTGCCGGCAGTCCGCTATCATCTTCAAGCATCTTATAGCCAGCAGTCTTTATATAATCAACGGTGATTTTCTGCTCTTTGTCCGCATCAAATACAACCGTTTGTAAATTCAATACTTGATACCCTTGCACTTCCGTATCGTCTGCCTTGACATTTAATATGCTGATGCATTGAAACGGCAATGTGATCCGTCCACGTCCAGTACCTTCAAACGTGCCTGTTGCAAGGCTCGGGCAATATTGACCGATTAGGGCATTTAATAAGTGATTGCCTTCGTTGTAATACTCCAATAAGTAATACGGAGTATATTGTTCTTGCGAGGTATCACCTATTTGCATGAACGCCCTATTGATGAGTTGTTTTACGTTCATATTCACCCCATAAAGAATAAAGGCGGGTGTTACCCCGCCTATCATATTTACGCTTCTACTACGCCACCAGTCATAACATTGATTACGCCGTAATCTTTGCTATTGAACTTAGATTTTTCGATTGCGCCATAGAAAGCAATGCCGTTACCTTCTACGTTGCCGTAGTCGTCCACTTGTTTAATGTGCTTTGCTGGACGAGATACTGCAAAGCATGCCGCTTGTTTACCTAACAACAAGTTATGACATACGTTAGCACTAGATGCACCTGTTTTGTCATTCAATACGCGTTCATATTCGTATAAAATAACGCCGTCATATTCACCTAATGCACCTGTGAAAATAGGGTTTTTAGAACCACGAACGTTAGCGTTTTGTTGTGCTGCAAGCCACTTAGCATCATCTTTCAAATCACGTGCCGCCCAAGGAGAAACTAACATAATGAATTTGTCCATACCGTCAACTTTAATAGGTTGTACTTTAGGGCCGTGCATTTGTGCTTTACGTTTAGCACGAGAAATGAGTGTAGTAGTCAATTTATCGTTAGCCGTAATAGATGCTTGCGTACCGGCAGAAGATGCATAAAGTGTTTCACCAGATGTAGGAGATGCGGAAAGTTTAGCGATTAACTTGTTATCTTGCCAATCAGCTAACCACTGTTTCAACGCACCTTTGATTTCTTTCAACATGTCGTATTGTGTTTTTTGATCGTCCGCTTCAAAGCGAGATACTGCGTTACGTACGAGTTGAGTTTGTACGGTGAAATCATAGATGTTCAATGTTTCTTCATTGCCGGTCAACGTCGCACGGTTGCCTTCAACGCCAGCACCGCTTAAATTCATCATCAATCCGAATGTTACTGCATCGCCTTTAACGCCTTCTAAATCTTTGTTTTTATGTACTACATTGGATCCGTCAAGAGCCGTGAATTTATCGAAAAAGGACTCTTTCAAACCTTCATGCCATACCTTTTTAGTCCAAATCTTAGGGACTAACGCCGCTGGGATAGTAACTTGATTTCTTTGTTCTGCCATATATTACCTCTTATAATTCGTCAAAATATTTGCGTACATCGTCCGGCAATGCATCAAGATTGCCTGTGTCATACGCTTTTAAAATATCTTCTTCCGTTACCTTGTTAGGTGTAGGAACGCCACCATTGAGCGCACCAGCCTTTGGCAATGTCGCTGCTACTTCTAGTGGGTTGTTCGGTACTTCTGTACTTGTTGCCCGTTCATTTTGCAATTCATCAACAAATTTTCTAATGGTTTCAAAATCGGCTTCGGTACCTTCGCCCTGATCAACACGATAAAATGCATCGTTAATCGGTTGTGCATCACGCATCATCATTCCGTTTAACTTGTCTAAACCGCGTTGATATAACTCGTTAAAGTTTGGTAGCGATTTAATTTCATTTACGAAATTTAGATTAGTTTGTCGTTGTTGGTGTACTGCGATTTGCTGGTTAGTAATCGCATATTCTGCGTTAGCTTCAAAGCGAATAAATTCGTTGTACTTTTCAGCATCTTCATACATCAAACCTTCTAAATCTTCCGCCGTCATATTGAAACGTTTTAACGCTTCACGGCGTACGAAATCACGAATATTTGATACTTCTTCTTGCGGTAATTCAATCGGTTTTTGCTGCGCTTCGAATTGTCTAGCGCGTTCTTCCGCAGCTTTACGTCTTGCGCGTTCCTGTGCAAGTGCCGCCTTTAAGTTCTGATCGTTCGCATGATTTTCTTCTTCCGTTTCACCTTCGTTAGTATTCGGCGTTTCTGTTTCTACTTCCGCATCATTCGCATCACTTTCCGGCGTTTCAGTAGAGGGAACTTCATTTGCACCTTCCTGTGTATCCGTTTCTTCGGTTGTTTCTTCCAGTTCAACGCCCGCGTTTTCTAAATCTTCCGGAGTGAAACCAGCTTCTTCAATGTTCACTAAATCTTTTTCCATATCAAATACCCCTTTATGCCTTTTAACGTCATTGCCGGACGAATATAAGAATATGGCAGTTTAACGCCGTTGCCGGGCGAGTATATAAGTGCAAGTAGTTTAACGCCATTACTTGGGGCGAAATATAAAAAACGCCCCATATAGGAGCGTTTTATTATTGTGTTGATAGTTTATATTACATACCGCCTAAATCGTTCATAGGTGGCAAAATTGGCGGTGCATTTTGAATGTTTGATTGTCTACCTTTCAAGGCTAACCGTTCCGCCATAATTTGTTGCGGTGAAATCTCAACCCCTAGCGTTTGTAAATACATGCTCAACGCTTCCGCTGGCATATCATCTAGGCTACCGCTAACACGAAATTCTGGCATAGCTGGCTTTTCTGCCGCTTGCTGAATACGCTTCTTGACGGCTTCTTTTTCTGGGAAGTCCATAAAGTCAAGGATAATATCCATAGGGATATCAACGCCGCTTTTCTTGGCTTCCAATAATTGATATAGGTTAGCTTTACGAGCCGTTGTGCTTGCTTGGCTTGTGCTAATCACGATATCGAAATCAAAGCAACTCAAATCATACAATACTTGTTTGATTGGGTTTCCCTCTTCATCTAATTTAGGTTGCCCAAACGGATCCGTGATAATTTGCTCTTGCATTGGCTGACCTAATTCCGGTTGAATTTGTACAAATTCCTTCTTGCCGTCGTCGCCCAAAATTCGCATCGCCTTTTCTTGGTTGTAGAATTGAGGAATTAAACCCGGTGCATTCTTTTCACCCCATAACAATTTAACAATTTGTAACTCCGCTTCTTTTGTTTGTGCGAATATATCCGCCGTTTGTACGGTTGTTACAGACTGGCGTAAATCAATCGCCTTGCCACTCATAGAACCAATGCTACCGGAAAGACTTTCCGGAGTGATACCGCTAATAGAATAAAAGTCATTGTCCGCTTGTTGTTCCAAAGTTAGATTAATAGCGCTATCCATTGACGGTGTACCGTCTTGGAATGTAACACCCGGCTTCAAGAATATATTTGCTCCCGGTGTTGTGCTTTTCTTTTCAATCGTTTTCTTATCGTGTTCATCTATTTGGCCTTGCCAGAATTTCACACCTAAAGACTGTTGATTAACAACGTGCATGCGTTGACTTCGGTTTTTATTCTTTTCGCGTTGCGCATCTTTAAGATCGCGAACAACGCCGGCCGGTTCTAGTTCATCATCTATTAATTCACCCGTATAGTAGCAATATTCACGCACTAGCGGGAATTTACCGTGCTTATAAGGACTTTCGCCCTCTTCTAGTAGCACACTATCGGAGAACGTTGCATATCTGATTTTAGTATCTGGTATGCTAGTAGGTTTCTTTCCTGTAGCCAATAACACAACAAATAGCGGGTTGTTTTCATCAATTAGGCCCTCTTTTGTCATATATACATTCTTTTTGCCGTATTCCTTGTACCAGTATTGAACTACACGAACCTTTTTATACTTTTCGTTGTACCATAACGCTTCACCGTTAATGGTTTCAATCGTGCCGGCTTCTAGTTCTGTATCGTCATATTTATGACTCAACATATCAATTTCATTAGCCTTGTCCGGATATACCTGTTTTAGCTTTCTTGTGCTTTCCCAACTATACCGGCCAACGAATTGCGCATCGCTTAAATTTTCTTCTGTGCTTTCCGGATCTACGAAAACATCAAAAGGAGAAACACGTTCGATTTTAATTGCTCCGTCTAATTTTTGGTAATCAAATTCATAGCTAACCCAGTAATTGGCTAAACCGCATATGATTTTATCGCGGAAACATTTGCCTTTATTTCGTTGATAGTGCGCGCGGTCTAAACAGTATTTTGTAATACCTTTCGCAACGCGGCTTATTCTATCATCTTCTTCCGAGCGTGGTAAGAAGTCCGGTTCTGTTTCGTTCTGCGATGCATAACCGCACAACAGATTAACAGTTGCCCGTATTCTATTGATTGTAATTACAGGGCGACCAGCTTCACGCATCTTTTTTAAATCGGCATCTTCCCATTGCTTACCCTGCATAAATGCGTAATCTTCGGCAGCGCTTTGCCGCCAGTTTGACGTAGCACTTAATGCACTTTTAACATTCGCTTTCGCTTCGTATATATCAAATGTTTGTTCTATATCCATTATTCCACCATTTCAGAACCATATATCATATCGTACATTTGTTCTATTTGCCATTGTGGCATAGCTTGCGCAAATTCCGCCAATTCCGCATCGGTGTATTTCGCCGGAATAATAACGCCTTTTTCTTCTCGTTCGCCGTATTCTGACTTTAACACCTTATAGGCGTAATCTCGTAACGCCTTTTCACTCATACGCCCCATGCAGTAACTTCCCCTTCTGTATCATCATCGTACCTGTAACCGTCACTAAATGGTTTCTCCGGTTTCTTAGGTGTAATAGGTCTGCTCATGCAAAAGTATCTAAACTCATCATATGCATGATCCTCTTGCGTTGTATCAACATCTTCCGGCTTGCTTTCGTCATATACTAATTCCGGTAGTGTTCTTAGAATATGCTTACACGTAGAGAAGAATTTGATTTTCTTCTCCCTTAGGTAGGTATGAACCATCATCTTGCCCGGAATGCGTTCAGAATTAGACCGAGTAAAGTTAATTCCATGACGTGCAAATATTTCGGCAATAGACTCACCTTGAATACTCCACTTCATGCGGTCGTCTTTCTGCCATATCGCTCTATCGGCTATATCATATGCATAGGTTTCACCCTCGCTTAATCTAGCCATTTCGGCAGCGACTTCATCCGGTGTTAGTTTCAAACCCACATCCGGCTCACCTGTGCAGCCGTAATATTCCCGGTAACAATGCGCCACGCCTTCATAATCAATGGCGTACCAATGAATACTAAACGGCTTACTAAAACCCCAGTCCATAGAACGAACCCGTGTCCAGCCTTGCGGAATTTCAAAAGGTTCTTCTACATGTACGCTTCGATTGAATTCGGTGAATACTTGCCCTATGAATACATCCCAATCGCCATACAAGAACGCTTTCTTTTCCTGTTCTGGCAATGCTTCCAAACGCTTTACATAGTTAGGGTCATTTTTCATTAATACATAATTGTCGTATACCTGAGCCGGAATAAATACTTTTTCAAGTCCTGTGGTCTGATCTATCACGGTTTTCTCGCCGTAATCTGTCGCTTCTACGTATTTACGCTTCACCCAACCATGCCCACGGCCACCGGGGTTACAACTGCCACGAAAACGAACAGGGAACCCTTTAGCACTACGAAGACAAGCCGTTAATAATTCGGCCGTGCGTTCTGTATGCTTGGTTAATTCGTCAATGCCTAAGTAATCAAACTCTTGCCCTTGGTAACCCTCGGCATCTTTGTCATTCTTTACATAACGGAATAGCACTTGACTGCCATTCTTTAGCGTTGCTATGTGTTTCTGGTCGGAATACTTATATAATTCCGGCGGTACACTTCGTATCCATTCGCGGATAACGTTGGCTTCTAAATTTGGATATGTTTCACGGAATATATAACAATGGCTACCCGGATAGGTTAATGCGTAAATAAGCACATCCATAATCAATGACTTTGTTTTACCACCACCACGAGCGCCACCATACACCGCATACGGTGCCGTTGTATTGTGGAATATATTTTGTTTTTCGTTTGGCTTATAGTCAATCGTTATTTCCATTTTTGATAGATTTATACAAAAAATGAGATATATCGCCGTGGATATACCTCATATTCTGATAGTTTTATACAATTCTCCGTTATTCTTTATGCATTCCTGTAAACACTACTTTAATAGGTTCGCCGTCTGTTCCGCTAATTTCTTGCTTATCAGTAAACAACTTATAGCGTTTACCAATCAATTCAGCTGCTTTTAGCCTATCATTCAACGCCGGATCTAATCCAAACTGGTCTGGAATATCACCACGCATTGTGCTAGATAAGAACTGCATTACCTCGTCAGTATCGGCAATGCTATTTTCTTTCATTTCTGCTAGTCGTTCGTCTATATATTGTTTAACGTCAACTTTTTTCAACAGTCGACTACCAGCCGAATACGCCGTTCGTTCACTATAACCAGCCTTTATTGCTGATTGTGTGGCGTTCGTAGTCTTTAGCCATTCTTCTGCAAATATTAATTCCTTAGGTTTTAATTTAATATCACTCACTACGTTCACCACCTTTCAACACATTAACAAGATATAATAACAACTCATGTGGCTTTAATGTATCGTATTCAGCCACTTTTTTAAATAGTTGTCCTTCTTTAAACGGGTTATGTTTATACTTCTCTGGGAACGCTTTCGCATATTCTGCTTCGCTATACATACGACTCACAATAAATACTTTAAATGGCTTATCCCACTTGCTCCATGATTGGCGAGTATCAATAACATACCTTAAACCCTTTTTAACTTGTAACGCCGTAATTACCTTTTTAATTTTAGGCATGTAGTTCATTGATATTCACCCCCTATCGTAGTATGTTGTTATCTTTCGTTTTCATTCTTCTATGTGATCGCTGACATATTCCAGCCGCTTGCTTAGATGCGTGTTTGCTAGTGCAATATGTTTGGCATCGTCCGTCATATTCGATTGTTTCAGCCGTGCATATGCCGTGCTTGTCATTGTTCAAACAATGCTTTCTATCGCAATAAATTTGCGTCATATTGCTATCCTTTCAAATAATCATATTTCACATTTTGAAACTAAAACAGATGTTTCTAATTTCATCAGTACAATGAGTTTTGGTTTTGAATGGCAATTACTAGACGACAACAATCAAGTTATTGCAACTCATATTTACGAATAAGGAAAGGAATTATATCATGGCTCATAAAATAGTTCTAAAAACAAATAAAGGGGATTGCATAGGTAATCCCCTTACCAGAATACACGTCGCAGGCGTAAGTGGATTTTCCAGAATGCGTGATGTACGAGTAGGAGACCGCGTCCAAGGTTCTTATATTGTCAATACTGTAACGCACGTCGTTACAAATTCCCAAGGAGATACCCCTTACAGTTGGGGTGAAGGTTGGGGGGCGGAGGTTAAATAATGACTACTTCAAACAACAAAATAAAAGAGGCCCGTTTAAAAGCGGGTCTCACTCAAAAGGCTGCGGCTGAATATTTAGAAATGCCGCTACGCACCTTCCAAGATTGGGAATACGGTTCTAACGCCCCTAAATATGTAATCAATATGGCTGTTAAAATGTTAAATGCAATTCAAAAGAATAAATAGGAGAATAAAACAATGCAAATGACTAAAAAACTTTATGACGTTGAAGATTACATCACATGTGAAATTCTTAAACGCAACATTACAGAAGAAGAGGTTTGCAACTTCTTAAAATCTCAACCACCTTTAAAAGCTTTTATGGTGAACGATGAAGTTGTTCTTACTTCCAGCAATCTTACAAAACAATCTATAGCTTTCCTATTTGAATAATCAATAAAAGAGTACCAACAAGAAATGAATAATCAAATACGCCAAATGTTAGCCGCTAGATAATAGCGGCTTTTTTAATTACTCAAAACTAAACACGCCACAACTTAATGTGATCTAGCGCCAAAACAATTTGGGTTAATTTGGTCTAAAACCTTTACATAATAAATGCAGCATGTTTAGTTTTCAATAATCAAATGTTCATTTTATACAAGAAATGGGATATATCGCCGTAGATATACCCCATTTTATTTTTGTTTTATTCATTTTGTTTGTATGTTCTAAACAAATACCGGCAATCTATGAAATCGTACAAATAGTTATGATATTAGGAAGTACATATTTAACAAGGATCGTATCTCAAATGGCATGTGTTCGTGAAAGGAATTTAACGCCGGTATCTGTTTACAACACACAAGGGGAACGTTTATAGTTCCCCGCGGTGTCGTATGTTTAATAGGATAATTTAGTCAATGTCGTTCAAAGCTACATATGACACTATAATTATACTATATTATGCTTTTCCGCATGTTTCCGATATAGTCCGATGTATTCCGACTTGTACCGTTTTAGCAGTATACATGCTAGGGTAATATGTATGGTGCAAATAATACCCCACCTTGATAAGTCCAGCCGTCTTTAATTCGCTGGCTTGCGACTTTTCTAAATCTGTAAAGTATCTAGCATGTTTAGCACTTTTGCCGTCAACATATTCACGCATCAATAATATATTTTCCTTGCCTTTCGTACATGTATTGATGATATCAGCTGCGGTTTCCCTTTCATCAATCAACGCCCCTATTTCCTTTTGTGCTGCATCGCGCTTACTTTCAAGGCGTATGATTTGTTGCTCCAGTCCGCCCGGTGTTCCTCCACCGCTTAAACGTTCCTTACTATAATCAATTGCCCCGATTGTTGTTATATCGGATTGCAAATGCTTTAGATCTTCTTTCAATGATTTAATTTTCATTGTGATTAATTTAATCGGTTCTAGGTACTCTTTGGCTAACTCTCTATATTCTTTATCCGTCATATATTCCCCTTTATCTCATGTTCTTAACTGTTTCCCCCAACATATTTAAATAGTCTTGTAAATTGGTTTTAATGGCATCATTCACAATTTGGATATTATCAGTTGTTACATAATGTGCCAACAGCATTTTATACATTGCATCTTTGGTAGGTACAAATACCGCTATTAATCCGCTACCAATAAAAACCATAAATAATAAAATTACCTTTGATTTATTAGCCTGTATTTTTTTCCTAGCTTCATCTTCAACAAAATACAAAAACACCAGAAAACATACAAGCATTGCCAATATAAAAAATACAATTTGATTTAACATATCTAAATTATGTAGTACCTCAATCAAGTACAGATACATCGGATCAATAATAGGCATTATACACTCCCCCTTTTCTAACCACATAACGTAGAAACAAATAATACAAGTAAACTTATTGTTGTTACCCCTATTGCAAATATCCCAAAATCTTCCTTGGTATAGCTACAACAAACTAATAATATTTGCAAAACAACCGCCAACGAAAACAGAAAACTTTGATAATTTGACATGCTCACCTCTTATAAAGGGGCGTTTATCTTGCCCCTTATCCACTACATCGTAAATACTGATACTAATTTAATTAACGCTATCACTAGCGAAAACACCAATGCAGCATCAAACAATAATTTAATCATGGTTATTTACCTGTGCTACCAATACCACCAGCACCACGCACCGTTTCTGTTAATTCATCAACTTCTAACAACTTTAATGCGCCAACTGGTACAAGAATACCTTGCAATAATCTATCGCCCTTTTGAATTAGATACTCATCATCACTGGTATTTTTGAATATACCTTTAATTTCGCCGCGGTAATCTGCATCAATTACGCCAAATGAATTTGGAATGACTAGCGGGGTTTTGCTCATACTCGATCGTGGCGCCAGCATTAACATATACCCTTTTGGAATTTCCATTGCTAGACCTAGCGTTACATATTGCGTTTGATGCGGTTCTACAACAACGCTTTCCGGTTGGTAAAAATCCATTCCGGCAGCGGCTGCACTGCCCATTTTAGGTAATAATACGCCATTCATAAACCGCTTAACCTTGATTATGTTCTCTTTTTCACAACCAAATATAAACTTCTTTAACTTACAGATTAAACCCATTTAATATCCCCCTATTTCAAAAGTTGTTCTAATACGGCGTTTCGCCTATCCATAATGCGAATTTCTGCCCGCGGGTTATCTTTATCAATACCAGCAATGCAGCTTTCACCATAGGAACATATCCATTTATCATCGTCTATTACCTTGGCTTTTGCCAGTATGTCGCTGGTTGCCTGTAATAGTCCGATTAAGTCCGGCCAGCTTCTTTTATTCGGAAGATAATATTTACATTCAACAACTACAATGCCAGATATATGCAGTTTCTTGCCAGCTAACTGCCATAAACAAGCATCTTCATAATTTCTATACGCTTCTGATTGAATATAACCCAACTTATTGCCACGTTTAACTATTTGCCCGTGGTTTTTCTTTGTAATCGGGCGACCTTTGAATACTATATCAATTACACTCATTCAATGCCCTTTCTGCCAATAATACATCGTCTTCCGGATACCACCAGTAAAAATCGCCTGTATGACTCCATGATGTTTTACCGCCCATAAAACAATACACCCGCCCATTTTCGTATCTGGCAAAATAAAGTTTCATTTTCACTCCAACCGCAGTTTTTGCAATAACCGGCGCATCAACAGGAACTTTTTCCCATTCCACAATACCCAACAATGATGCAATAGAATATTTATCTATTTTAGGACTTAACCCCAGTACACGGCATGGAATACGCGGGGTATGATCGCGTACTTTAAAATTGCCGCCGTTTTCAATAAAATCCGGATTTACAAAGTATGCGTATACACCGATGATTTTAATATCTCTATATCCTTCTTGGTGCATTTGTTCTAATAACCATTTTTGCTCATTCGTCATAATTTAATTCCCCTTTTATTAATAAATGCTTTATTTGTTCCTTGATATGATATAAACACAATTCCATTGTTCCGTTAAAATGTTGTAAATTTGCTTTTGAAATTACTTGTCTTAACCGTTTTTGTTTTTTACCGTTTGGAATACTATATTCAACCATGATGCAATAAGAATTTGCGTTTATCTTTGGTTTTAAAATTCTATTTCCAATAACAATGGTTAAAGCGCTTGCAAATTGTTCATGCGTATATGTTAGATCATTTGCTTTTACAAGTTTCTTCATTTGCTACCCCCATAATATGACGGCCTATTTCTTCTACAACATTTACAGTAACGGCATTACCAGCTTGCTTATAAAGTTGGCTATTACTATTTACCGCCGCAGCCCTTTCGAACTGTTTATCTGTAAAACCTTGTAAGCGCCAGCACTCTTTAGGCGTTAATTTTCTAATGCGAATAGGTTCATCATTAACCAATACACCTAGATTATCGCTAGTTGTTAATGTGTTGGATCGTTGTGGTTGCACTCTTCCTCGGCACGTTTCACTATCTGGATATGCAAGGTCTATGCCGTCGCCTATTTCTGCCATTGTGTATCCTGTTTTGGTTGCATTTTTGATTGCTACTTTCGGAACATGTTTATAGTCCGTAGCCGTCAACGTACCAGCTAAACCAGTAGACCATACGGTATTATCCGTTTCATAACGTGAACCATTTCCGATACTTTGAACTTTATTTATATAGATTTCATATAAACCAGTTTTAGCACCCATCCCCCCACCTTGTGCGGATAATGTACAACTCACGCCGTCTGGGTTATAAACTCGTTCTCCTTGTGAACCACCTATAATCTGCTTAAGAGTTGTTGTGTTTTCTCTTTTGATAGGTAGTAGATTTCCGGAACGTCTGTTTCCATAACACCCAACAATATACACACGTTCTCTGTTTTGTGGCACTCCGTAATCTTTGGAATTATACACTTTCCATTCGATACAGTACCCTCTTTCTGCCATTTCACTAACAACGGTGAGGAACCCGCCCCCCCCCGTCGATTGATAGCAAATTCTTAACGTTTTCACACATAATCCATTTGGGTTTATTTTCTTTGCACTCATCTAACAACCTCATAATTTCATAAAAGAGACCACTTCTAGTACCTTCTTTAATGCCTTTTTGCTTACCAGCAATGCTTATATCTTGGCAAGGGAAACCAAACGTCCACAGGTCAGCCTTTGGCAAGTCCTTCCCTTTAACTTTCGTAACATCGTTACCAAACCACAAATTATCTGTATCATACATTGCGCGGTATGATGCTTGCGCGAACTTATCAAACTCACACCAGCCAACACACTCCATTCCCGCCCTTTCTAAACCGGAATGGAACCCACCAATACCGCTAAAAAAATCTATGAATTTCATGTATTCTCCTTCATCAAAACATATCACCACTTAATATAGTATTTATACTTGTTAGATCACTCATGCTCATTGCATCATATTCAAGTAGCCACTTTAAACAATGATTTGCCTATACGCCGCTTGATGCGGTCATTGTTATTCTTCACACACCCGTACACATCGCCCCGGATATCACGGATTTCTATTTCTTTTTTCTGCTGCTACTGTATTTGGCATAGGCTGCGCATGTACTATGGCAGCCTAACACCCTATATTCACAACCCTTACATGGCGATTTCATAATGCATCATTTTTAATAAGGGCCATTAACCCGCCAGCGATTAACGCCAAAGCAATAGTTGATACAAATAATCCTAATACCGTATTTCCGGCAACATTGAATAAACCTAGCAACCATAACACCATAGAAACAATAAACGCAAAACCTAAAGCTTTTACTAATAGCACAAGCACTATATACACAAAAAACGCAATATTTTTCATTTTTTTATCTCCTTATTTTCAAAAGGGTTTATAGTTTCAAACACCACGAAAGACGTATTGTTGTACCCGTTGCGTTTTTCCCATTTACGAAATACAGCGGTTAATTCTTCTTGTAATTCATCTATATGTTCTTGTTTTACATCTAGTAGATAATCTTCCGAATATTCTGCTATTTCATCGTCAAGATCATATTCCGCAACATCTTCAATAACACGTTCTGCATCAACAGTTGGAATATAATAATATGGGTTTCCAACTCTAATCATTGGAACTTCTTCCGCTGGATACGTTTCTGCGAAATCTTTTACGGCATCTTCAACGCTTTTTTTAGGTTCACCTACAAAGCCTTTAAAACACCAACACCATTCATTCTCGTTTTTTACTAGCATTTTTACCACCTATTAAAACGGAACATTTTCATCGTTGCCTTTATCATCTGCAAAATTTTCAAAGTTACTTTCCGTTGCCATATCATTTAAAGCGGATATACCAACAAAACCGGCTATAACTTCCGTAACATATTTCTTTTGTCCGTTGCTATCTTCATAAGAGCGCGTTTGAATACGCCCCTCTACGAATAAGCGGTTTCCTTTGCGGTAATTTCCTACTGCTTCGCCTAGTTTTCCCCAAGCCACACAGTTGATGAAAGCAGTTTGTTCTTTTGTTTCGTTTGTAGCACTATCAATGTATGTATTGCTTGCCGCTACCGTAAAAGTGGCCACCGCTCGACCACTTTGGGTATAACGCACTTCTGGATCACGTGCTAAATTACCTAAAATTTGTACTGTGTTCATTTATCCCCCTATTGCTTGTTTCAACAATTCTTTTCCCTCGTCAGATATTTCACTTTCCTCGATTATTTTTGCAACATCAACTGGTGCTTTGGCTACTTCTACCAAGTTACCAGTAGCAGTCATTTCGATTTTCTTTTGCCCAGCGTTTAGTAACGCTCGTTCCTTTTCTGCTTTTTCCCTTGCCTTTAACAATAAGTGATTGTCTTTGATTGAATTAGACAACCGCAATCGTTCACGTTCCCTTATTTCTTGCGACTCATAGTTCCTCACGAACTGCGAACGGCAAGACATCTCGTTGAAGTTATCTCCGTTTTGAGGGTCAAACGATTTCCATATTGCCTTAGCACATTGTTTCGTTAACCCATCTAGTTTATCTAACCCTTTATCGTAGCCATATGATCGTGCTACTTGATACACCCTTTCCCATGCATCTTGTGCGGTTGGTAATTCCTCATGTGCATTTACATAGTTACTTAATGCTGAACACTCTTCTCTGATTTCTGCAATCGTTGGTAAGAATTTACATCTATCAATCAGATTGCTTATCGCTTGTTCTAACGTAACTGGGTTTACGTTAGATAACTTTGTTACATACAACATCATTCGTTGCTCTGGCATATCAGTAGACCACGCTATCTGTAACATCGATAACGCTCTCAAGGTCTGTTGCTGGTTGTTCAGTATCTACACCCCCTAATTTATTCATCAAGTTATTAACTACGTTGATTGCATCTTCCTTGCTATTCTTTTTAGAATTAGATTTTCTGTATTCGCTACGCTCCCATGTTCTAACCGCTGCTTTCCAATCTTTCATGGAATTTTTACCAACTTTCCAGCCGTTGCTTTCGTAGTAGTCAAAGAAATGTTCAGCGTTTACATTGTTGTTGCGTTCGATACAGTATTGTTCAATGTCGGAGATAGTAGGTTTTTCAAAACGCTTGCGTTTTGTTGTAGTGCTTTTTGCACTACTATCTTTCTCTATCTCTAACTCTTTCTCTATCTCTAACTCTTTCTCTATCTCTCCGTAACCACTTTGTAACATTGGTGTAACATTGTTACGCTCCAACTTATCTTTTTTAGCTCTACACTTACGCATTCTGCTAGCTGCAGCGGTTTCGCATCCAGTACTATCTTTTGTGTCAGGCAAGTAGTATTCCTCATCGGAACACATTTCAAGTAGTCCACTTTTAAGTAAGTATTGTACAGTGATTTGTACATTCTCTTCCTTTTCATCAAGATCTAATGCAAGTTCTGATGCAAAATCATCTTCAAGTCCATCAAAGTAAAGTTTTCCATCACTCATGATTGAGCGTAGTAACATTTTGAGATAGATAATTGTATAGGTATCACCACCTGCAATCTTTCTTAATCGTTTAATTTCTTTTCTTTGGAAGAAGTCTTTGTGCAACTTCAACCAAAAGTATCGTTTAGGTTCGCTCATATGCTAACCATTACTTTTACCAACGCTGGCATATTTAACATTTGGGTTCGTTTGATTAATCACATCTAATACATCCTTTAGCTCTGTAATTTCTTTTTCATTTACTTTGTATTCGGCTTGCGTTTGTTCTAATTTATGAATACGTTTCTTAACATATAGTTCAACAACATCAATTCTTTTCATATTGTTTCATCCTTTCCATAATGATTGTTTCTAGCTTTAATTTGGTTTCCTTTGCAAATACTCCGTGTGCTAAGTTCTCATGGCAATATCTACACAAACACGCTAGGTTATTTAGTTTGCTTGTACCACCTCTACCTCTAGGCAATATGTGGTGTACCTCAGTAGCAGGTGCGCCACATATTACACAACAAGGGTATCCGTCTATGCTATCCCTTTCAATAGCCTTTGGGCGTGTGATTTTGTAAAGTTTATCATCGTTCCTTTTTCGTTTGTTCATTCCCCCACTCCTTAACTAACGATTGGATATAATCGCTATCATCAAGTTTTATTCCAAGCTGGTTGCACTCATCAACCAAGCAATCAATTAGTCTTTGCATCTCTGCAACTGTGTATACTGATGATCCGTGATAGCACATGATGTTGTGATAACCTTTGATGCTTTTACATTCGCCAGCATCTTCGGCTATCCAACCAAGGCCGTGTGATTGCCATATTTGAATGTATCTTTCTATGGCATCTTCACGGACTGGAACATATGTGAAATGACTGCAATCTTTGATTGCTTTTCTATATACATCTTCCTTAGACATATACGAATGGTTACTCATGACTTCCGCTATCTTTTGACATAGAACCCAGCAATATGCATTAGCGTTCATACTACGTGATTTTGATTTCTTTTTGATTTCAATCACGTATTCTTTTTCTTTATCTAATTTCGCTAGATCATTGTCATGTGGTGCTGGTATTACTACCATCACACCCAGCGGACTTCTTATTAAATCGATGTTATTTGTTGTCCACTTCATAATGACATCAACCAAGATTTAACTTGTTTTAGTTCTGTTAGGTCTAACAATTTTGAAGATGATTTATTGAAAGTTGTTTTGATATAAGATGCTACTGTTTCATTTGCAATACCTTTTACTTTTACAAGTTCTGTTACTTCATGTAGTATTTGTTTTGTTAATTCCGTTTCATTATTACTTTGTGCATCATCATCTTCATCCCAAGCCACACCAAGAATAGAGGATAAAGAATATCTTCGTGCATACGTTACAACACTACCTACACCTTGAGGGTCTTTTTTCATCAATGGCAATGTGAAAGGGTCGCTTTCAAACCACTCACCGCTAGTGTGTAATAGAACAGTAACAACAGTTACTTCCTCTTTTGATGTTGACGGCACTTGCAAGAACGATAAGCCATTTTCTGAAAGTACTGGTCTTACTGTTTGCAATAAACTATCAAGCGTTACATACTTTGCTTTTAAAAACGCATTTTCTTTTGTGCGTTCTGGGTCAGATACTTCCGATTGAAATTTAGCTAGTGCCTTTGCTATTTCTGTTATCGTTTCGCTTTTATTCATTAAATCTCACTCCATTCCACACCTAGCTTAATCAACAAATCATTGATTGCTTTTCGTTGTCTTGCGTTAATATTTTTAACAACATATGTTACTGTTTCTGTTTCATCTACAACTGGTGCAACTTCTAATGTTGCATTTTGTTCTTCAACTCGTTCTACTGGTTCTTGTGGTGCTTTCGCTTTGAGTTCAATCTCTAAGCGTTTTTCAAACTCTGCAGCAATAACACTATCAAGTTCACCAAATGGAACATTATTTACACGATGTTGAATTTCTTTATATTGAATTGGTGTATCTAGTGCATAGTTTTGATTGAACAAGTCAATTTTCATCTTAATCATTTCGACTTTTTCAGCTTGCATACGTTTTAGATCATCATCATTTTGTTGTTGTTCTAATACACCTTTCAGCATTTCTTCAACAGATAACGCTACATCGGACATCTTAGCCGTTTTGTTTTCCCACCATTTAGGGTTTGGCATAACTCTGTTTTTATATTCTTCCCTAATGCCTAATGATTGTGCTTTATCTTCAACCATCTTCAATACTGTTTCTTTACGTTTCAGCATCTCTTGTTGTTCAAATTCACCAATTTGATTTGCGATAGGGTTTTCCACTCGGCTTACAACTGCAAGCACCTGTTCTAACTCTGCGGTAAATGTATTGTATGGAATTTTTAACTCACGTTTTTTATCAGCACCAAATCGTGTTAGCTTAGTACGGATAGAAACAATCTCTTTCAATACAGATTTCATTTCTTTTAGGTTATTTTCCGTAACAACTAAGCCGTTATACTTTTCTAGTTTTTCTTCAAGGTACTTCGCAAGTTCTGCGTTATTCCATGTCATAGTTAAATTGCTATCAATCACTTGTGGCTCAATAGCTGGTTGTACAACTACATCAACTGTTTCCATTTATTTCTCCTTATACTTGTGCTAAAATACAAGTAGAGTATTTTCCAATACTTCTACACTAAGTCCGCTGAAACTTCTTCTAAAACTTTTCACAGCGGACTTTTTCGTTTTTATAAAACTCTATTTCTTCTTCCCATTTACTGCTTAGTATCCACATCGTTACACCTAACATACTTTGACAAAAGAATGTCCACATATCGATGTTGTCTAGTTCTAAGCTACCCATACCACCAATCACTAATATTGCTGATATGATTTTCATTCCATTACACAACTTAATCATTGTACGCTCCAATATCCGATTTCTTTTCTATAATCTCTTATATTCTGTACCGCTCTTTCTACCTTTCTTTTCGCAATAATTTTGTAACATGGGTGGTCGGTTCTAAATGTATTTCTGTTTCTAAAGGCTTTAACTAATTTTTCCTTTTCTACTACTAAATCATTTTTTATTTGATTTACTTTCCACTCAAATCTCATAATTCTTCTCCTACGATCACTAGCATTTGGCTAGTGATTTTTCTTATTTCACTCTTTAACTTTTTGTTTTCTTTTTGTAAGCTATCAACCTCTACTTTCAACTTCCTATATGCCATTGGTGTATATTCATCATCTAGTCCTACTAGGCTTTCAACTTCCTTTTTGCTGAACCTAACTCCAGCTACACCTTTTATTTGATGAAGTATGCCTTGATTTCTCATGTTGTATACACTTGTTTCTGTACATTTAAAAAGTTTTGCTACATCTGATACGGTATAGACCAAACTTTCAACTTCTTTCATTTACCCCTCTTTTCTAACCAAATCATCTACAGTACATCCGAGGTAATTTGCTATTTTCAATAAATTACCTACGCTAGGGATTGATTTTTGATGTTTCCAATTACTTAATGCGGATTGTGATACGCCTGTATCTTTAGACACTTGATAATTGGAAATATTTTTCATATCCCTATATTTTTGATAATTACTATACAATTCTTTACTTCACCTCCTTTTTAGTGATATACTTTATGTATATAAAGTAATGCAATTATCTATACTTCATTGTCGTGAAGTATCCTCAATCAAAATATACTACACGATAGCGAAGTAATCAAGTAAACATTCTTTAAATTTCATAAATTTTTCATTAACAATTCAAAGGTGAGAAAATGTTTGAGAGAATTGAGCAATTAATGAGAGAGAATAATGTTAGTGCTTATAAGCTATCTAAAGAAACAGGCATTGCACAATCAACATTAAGCAGTTGGAAACATCAAAACAAAATTCCTCGTGTTGATTTATTGCAGAAAATAGCTGATTTTTTTGGTGTCGAAATCGGATATTTAACAGGAAATTTGGACAAAACAAAAGAGACATCTAAAATCCAAAGGAAAATAGATGCCTCAACTGTTAATTTAAAAAATGTGAAAGTGATGTTCTATGGGGATTATGAACTTACTGAACAAGAAAAGAAAATGGTTGAAAACGTTGTTAAAGGAGTTATTTCATCACGTAAAGACGAAAGGAATAAAAAATAATTATATAGGGGTGTATTATGAAGCGGATGTATCCTATTGTGTTAGATATTATTAAAGAAAATCGGTCTAATGATCCGGATGTTATTGCTAAGAATTTACGCATTAGTGTTCACTATAGATCACTACCAAAGCAGTTAAAAGGACTATTAATAAAAACGCCATTTTCAAAGGATATTGTTATTAACTCAAAAATAGATATAAACCATAAAAAAGTGGCGTTAGCGCATGAATTAGGCCATGTTATATTGCATAAAGGCGGATATAACTTATTTGATATTGACCTATTGACAGATAGAGATAAAAAAGAAAAAGAATATCAAGCAAATAAATTCGCTTTTTTATTAGTAGCGCATACCTGTTTAAGAAATTCACCGAAAATGATTGATAGTATCCGTAACGAAAAGGAATTAACTTTTAACGATACAATAGAGTTACTTAAAATATTTGAACGTACAGGTTGTTATATTTAATAATTAAAGGAGAGGATTGTTAATGGCTTTCTTTAATTCTATGAACCGCTTGAAGTTTTCTATTTTATTTATAACTTATTTAGTTATTCAATATGTTCTTGGATATATAGTTGTTCCGGCGTTAGCCGCTTACTACCACAACACAACAATCAATATGATTACTATATTGATTGGCGTTTCTCTTTATGTATTAATTGTTTTTTGTGCATATAAGAGGTTGATAGATTGTGGAAAATCTAAATGGAATTTGATTTTTATATTAATTCCAAAAGTTCAATTTTTATGGTTTATTTATTTATGTTTTCCTAAATCTATTGTTAAGGCGGAGACATTATGCAATACAACGTCAGTGTGAGAAAAAAAGATAAAGGCTATCAAGTCATTGTGTCCTATAAAGACGGCTATAGGTGGCGACAAAAATCAAAGCAAGGGTTCCGAACGCAACGTGAAGCCAAGGAATACGGCCACGTCATACTCAAAGAGTTAGACAAAACCGCACTCTTAACCAAAGATACAGAATTGAAAGACTTAACTTTCAAGGAATTTGCGGATATGTTCCTTGAAATAAAAAAAGGCCACGTTACGCACAATACATTAGCAATGTACCGTCATGCCGTGGATGCTTACAGTTCTATTAATAATATTAAATTGTCTGACATCAAACCATTACATATTCAAAATGTAGTGAATAAAATGGTCTCTTCACCTACTACCATAAATTCATACTACAAAGTGGTTAGTCGTATATTTTATATAGCGATTAACCCATACAAGATAATTTCAGATAACCCATGCACTGGCGTTAGATTGCCGCGCGTGGAACGCAAAAATACGATCCATACTATTTCCGATGAGGATTTAAACCAATTCGCAAAGTATATGCGTGAGAAATATCCACAAGCCTATTACTTTTTACAGATAGCTAGGTATACTGGTATGCGGTTAAGCGAAGTATATGGATTAACGTGGGATGACATAGACCTAAAAAATCATAAAATTTCCGTCAATAAGCAACTTTCATATATCAAAGGTGTAATTACCTTTGAGAAAACCAAAACCGCCAATTCGGTGCGAATTTTGCCAATTCCCCCTATATTAGAAAGGGTACTCATGGAATATAAATCACATGAGTTGGAGTTTGAATATGACCTCGTATTAAACCCATATAAAAAGAATGGGGTAAAATGTCAAATCAATACATACATAAAACAATTCGGGGATAATCTATCGGCACACAGCCTAAGGCATACCTACGCCACAAAGCTATTGGCTAACGGTCTTGATGTAAAAACAGTATCATCATTACTTGGCGATACACCGGCAATGGTGATGAAAACATACTTACACTATAGCGATGAGATGAAAGCAGCGGCATCAAATGCAGTTGCTAATATTTTTGGTTAAAAAATTTGACGATTTTTGACGAATTGGATATTCAACCATTAAAAGATACAGCAAATAAGCACTTCTTTAAACATACATTCTTAACAATCATATACAATTGAGTGGCATTTTTAATAATTTGAATATCTGCTGTTTCTTTAGCGTTTCGAGCTTTATCCGCTGCAGATAAGAATTGTGGCATCGCAATAGCCGCTAATATAGCGATAACCGCTACTACAACCATTAACTCAACGAGAGTAAATCCGCCTTTTCTCGATTTTTTAAACCCTTCTCGAACACGAGAAATATGTAGTCGATCTACGACCCATTGACCGCACATTTCTAATCGATGATTCACTCCATGAATCATATGCATAACAGACTTCATAATATTCTCCTTTTAATAGTTAAGTAATAACATTGTCTATTGTCCTCCTAAGTTGGCAATGGACGTAAATAAGGGGTACATAACAGATACAACTAATACGGCAACACCGATTCCCATTATGGTTAGTAAAATTGGTTCCAATAATCGTTCTAAACGAGCAATATATTTTGAAAGTATAGATTCATAGTAGTAGCCACAGTGGTTTAACATTTTTACTAATTCACCACTCTCTTCTCCAATGGACACCATTTGCCATATAAAAGCGTTTCCTATTTGACCACTACGTAAGCTTTCTTCCAGTGAGTGTCCTGATAATAATCTTGCTTCCACTTGTTTACTACATTCAACACCATATATATTCCCCCACAAAGGGCGCGTGATATTCATGGTGTGAATGATAGAAATACCAGAATCTAATAAGAGAGCCCAAACTTTTAACATACTTGTATAATACACACAAGTACTCCATTGGTATCGGTGAGCCAACAGCCAAAGCCAACGATGTACTTTACACTTTATACTATGCTGTTTATAAGCAAATGCTAAGGAACCTATTACAACACAATGTATAGCTATTACCATTAGAGGATGCGATTTTAACCCTTGTCCTAATGCAAAAAGAGCTCGCGTCATCAAAGGTAATGTAATATGCATAGTGGTAAATACCTGTTCAAACGAAGGAATAATAAACAAAATGGTAACTAGAAAAAATATATTCATCATTAAAAGAAGAAATAAAGGGTAGGAAATAGCACTCATAACCTTTTGTTTCAGCTGCCTCTCCCAATCATAGTGACAAGATATATATTGTAAACTCTCACCCAAGGTGCCCGCTGCTTCACCACTTTCTAGTAAAGCCAAAGCAATAGGAGGACATCCTTCACTTCGTAAAGCCTGTGATAAAGTCTGACCACGCTCTATGGATTCATATAAAGCTGTATAGAGTAGTCCTCGTTTCCCCTGGCAGAGCAACTGTAAGGCTCGCCGTAACGGAACACCAGATTCAATGAGTAGACCTAATTGATAAGTCACATCTACCACCATAGTATGATTCCATTTATGTTTCTTTCTTTCATCCTGCAACGATATCCTATAAATTTTATAACCATCTCGTTTTAACCGTATTGCAATTTCTTGTTCTGAATCCCCCCACATCAAACCTTTTTCTGTTTCATTTTGATTATTTTTTACGACATATTCATAAGCCTCCATATATTCACCTACGATAATTGTTGATCAAGCAAGGTATGCAATTGTTGTTGGGCTCCATATTGTGCCTTTACATCTCGCACAGCCATTTCTAATGTTTTCATCGGTAGTTGCGTTTCTTGAATAGATATGATTTGTGGTTCCTTACGGGTCCGTATCAAATTTGCTACTGCATGGGTATTTAGCAAAATATCACGAATAGTAATGAACTTTTTATTCCATCGAAGTAAACGCTGACATATAACGGCCCGTAACACTTGAGATATTTGATTGCGTATCTCTTCTTGTTGCTCCCCAGGAAATAGAGAAATCATGCGGTGAACCGCCATCACTGCACGCTGTGTATGCATAGTTGCCATTACAAGGTGACCAGTCTCTGCCGCATGAAGTGCCGCTTCAAGGGTTTCACGATCTCGAAGTTCGCCTACCATAATGACATCCGGATCCTCTCGTAAAGCATCTCGAATACCATCTGACATAGTATTAATATCAGCACCTAATTGTCGTTGATGTATTAAAGACTTTTTAGATACAAACTCAAATTCGATAGGGTCTTCTAAGGTAATAATGTGACGCTCCATAGTCTGATTTATATAATCAATACAACAAGCTAAGGTAAAACTTTTACCACTGCCTGTAGGGCCACAAACAAGCAATAGACCATCATGTGCTTCACATAGCTTTTGTAATAACTGACCTTCACTATTATCATCTAACTTAAGTTGCTGATGACAAAGTAATCGCAATGTACCACATATGGTCTGATTAGCTCGATATAGATGAACACGGATACGCACACCACAACAGGAACAAGCCTCATCAAGAGACTGCCACTCATAGGATGCTATACCGCAACGACGCAATATATCCTCGATTAATTCTGTAGTACACATAAAGGAAGTAGCCCTTAATCCATCACCATGTCGCAAATAGATAGGCTGACCACATTGTAGATGAATATCTGTTGATGATAGTTGTATTGCATTTTCTACAATAGTTTCTAAACTTTCACTCTTACAGCATGAGTCCACAACGATGCACCTCCTCTATAGATGTAACATGCTGAGATACGGCCTTACGAGCAGACTCTTCTAATGACAATAATAAATGTGTTTCTAATTCGTCCCAATGAGCTGAATTAGCTGGTATTTCTAAGTATTCAAATAGAGCAGTCCGTCCCTGATATGATGTACCATCGAATTTTCGTACTAGCCGTTGTGCAATAGCCCCCATTAAAGTAGCCCGTATTAAGTACGGCTCTACGCCCATATCCATGAGTCGCGTTACAACGCCTATAGCTGTATTGGTATGTATAGTAGATAATACGCGATGCCCCGTTAAAGCAGACTTAACGGCTAACTCTGCGGTCTCCTTATCCCTAATTTCACCAATCATAATCGTATCTGGATCTTGCCGTAATACAGAGCGAAGACCTTTGGCAAAGGTAAATCCAATCTTTTCATTAATACCAATTTGTATAGCCCCTTTGATTTCGGCTTCTACAGGATCTTCAAGACAGATAAGCTTAGTTTCGTCTAAATTTAACATGCGAAGCATGGCATATAAAGTAGCTGTCTTACCACTGCCTGTAGGTCCACAGATAAGTAATAATCCATAAGGACGTTTTAATAATTGTTCAATGTGCTCAAAGATATCCGGCTGCATGCCTAATTCTTTTAAGTCTTTATGACTCCCTTCATTTCCCATAAGGCGACATACTAAGGTTTCTCCGTATAGGCTAGGCAATGTAGATACACGCATCGTTACAGACTTATTTTTATGACTCCAAGACCAACGCCCATCTTGTGGTAAACGCTTCTCGCTAATATCTAGAGAGCTACAAACCTTAATACGGTTGATAATGAGTTCAGCTTCTTCAAATGATACAGTCATGTAATGTTGCAGCAGTCCATCTTTTCGCAACCGAACATGAGCACCACTTTTAACGGGATCAAAGTGGATATCGCTCACATGGTGTTCTAAGGCATACAAGATAATATCGTCTAATGTTACGTCTACATACATGGTCACCTCCAATACCTTGCGGTATGTTTTTACCTCACACTAGCGTATGGCGTTATAGGTTTCGACATCAGCCTCTAAATCCCTCTTTTATTTTTAAAAATCCACGAAGCGAAAACTTTTCTATTTTTAGACATACAAAAAAGGCGCCCCAAAGGGCGCCCTTATTGGACTATTAGATATAACGTATCTTATTTTAAGTTATAAAAAACGTCATTACCTTTATATTGAGCTGTTTCGTATAACATTTCTTCAATGCGAAGTAATTGATTATATTTTGCTACACGTTCAGAACGAGCCGGTGCGCCAGTCTTGATTTGACCAGCATTTACAGCTACAGCAATATCAGCAATGAATGTATCTGCAGTTTCACCAGAGCGGTGAGATACTACGCAAGTGTAACCAGCACGTTTAGCAAGTTCCATAGCATCAAAAGCTTCAGTGAGAGTACCGATTTGATTAACTTTTACAAGAATAGAATTACCTACACCAAGCTCAATACCACGAGCCAAACGTTTTGTGTTAGTCACAAATAAATCATCACCAACAAGTTGTACGCGGTCACCAAGGCGGTCTGTCAACAATTTCCAGCCTTCCCAATCTTCTTCAGCAAGACCATCTTCGATGGATACAATTGGGTATTTACCTACTAGGTATTCGTAAAAGTCTACCATTTCAGCAGCTGTTTTAACTTTGCCTTCGCCAGCTAGATTGTATTTACCATCTTCGTAGAATTCAGAAGATGCAGAATCAAGTGCCAATTTGAAATCTTTTCCTGGTTCATAACCAGCAGCTTTAATAGCTTCACAAATTACTTCTAATGCTTCTTCATTAGATGACAAGTTAGGTGCGAAACCACCTTCATCACCTACTGCAGTACTAAGACCTTTATTGTGAAGTACGGATTTCAAAGTATGGTATACTTCTGCACAGCTACGAAGAGCTTCTGCAAAAGATTTAGCGCCTACAGGCATGATCATGAATTCTTGAATATCTACGTTGTTATCTGCATGTGCGCCACCATTCAAGATATTCATCATAGGAACTGGCAACTCTTTAGCATTGAAGCCACCAAGATATACAAATAATGGCAAGTCCAAAGATTCAGCCGCCGCACGAGCTACTGCCATTGATACGCCAAGAATTGCATTTGCACCAAGGTTAGATTTATTGTCTGTACCGTCAAGTTGCAACATCAAGTTATCGATTGCCACTTGTTCTGTAGCGTCATAACCGATAAGTGCAGGACCAATTTTAGCATTTACATTATCGATAGCTTTTAAAACACCTTTACCGGAGTAACGGGATTTATCTCCATCCCGTAATTCTACGGCTTCAAACATACCTGTGGAAGCACCAGATGGAACAGCTGCTGTCGCAATAGTACCATCTTCTAAACATACTTCAACTTCAACTGTTGGATTACCGCGGGAATCTAAAATCTCTCTTGCAATGACTTGTTCAATTACTGCCATTTTTTCACCTCATATAATCTAATGGAATAACTGCCATCTGACAGCCATTATATATATTGAGCTAAACCTTATAGGCTTATAACTCTAATTAACTACTAATATAGTGAAAGCTCCATATTATGCTTTATGTACCAAGCTGTGACCTGTCATAGCTTTTGGTTGTTGTATCCCAGCTAAATCTAATAATGTAGGAGCAATGTCACATAATTTACCAGCTTCTAATGTAGCTGTTTTTAAACTGTCGCTCATTAAAATTAAAGGAACCAAGTTCGTTGTATGTGCCGTATGTACCTTACCTGTTTCATGGTTAACCATAAGCTCTGCATTACCATGATCTGCTGTAACTAACAGATGACCTTTCTTGCTACGAATAGCCTCCACGATACGACCTAAACAAGTATCTACTGCTTGAACCGCTTTAACGGCAGCTTCAAAGCTACCAGTATGACCAACCATATCTGGATTTGCAAAGTTCAAGATGATCATGTCATATGTTTCATCTTGTATTGCTTGTACAACCTTATCGGTCACTTCATAAGCGCTCATTTCTGGTTGTAAATCATAGGTTGCCACTTGAGGGGATTTTACGAGAATGCGGTCCTCACCTTCAAAGGGTTCCTCTTCACCGCCATTGAAGAAATATGTAACATGAGCATACTTTTCTGTTTCCGCAATACGCAATTGGCGATAACCATCTGCACTTAGAACTTCACCTAATGTTTCAGATAATGTATCCTTTTCATACACAATATGTACGGGCAAACCATCCTCGTATTTTGTCATAGTTGCCATATATATAGATAGTGGCTTCCGTTTAAAGCCATCAAAATCAGGTAATACTAGTGCTTTTGTAAGTTCACGACCACGATCTGGACGGAAGTTACAGAAGATGACAGCATCACCATTTTTGATGGTTCCTTCACCATCAATGACTGTAGGAAGAACAAACTCATCTGCTGCATCTTTATCATAGGACTGTTGCACGGCTTCACAAGCAGATGCAGCTGTTTCACCTTGACCATTTACAATGGCATTGTATGCCAACTCAACACGATCCCAACGATTATCGCGGTCCATCGCATAATAGCGACCACTCACAGTAGCAATCTTGCCACAGTTTAACTCAGCCATATACGCTTCTAAGTCTTTTAAATAACCTTGTGCACATTGCGGAGCTACATCACGACCATCGAGCAAAGCATGTACATACACATGCTCGATCCCATTATCATGAGCTCCTTTAATGACTGCCTTAATGTGATCTAAGGAGCAATGCACATTGCCGTCTGAAACTAACCCAATAAGATGTAAGCTTTGTTCTTTAGCTACTTTGTATAGTTCCTTCATAACAGGACGATTATAAAACTCACCGGACTCGACATCTTTTGTAATACGTGTCAAATCTTGATAGACGATGCGACCAGAGCCAAGATTTAAATGGCCTACTTCAGAGTTCCCCATTTGACCTTCTGGAAGACCTACCGCAAGCCCTGATGCTTCTAATGTTGTATGTGGATACGTATCCCATAATTGATTAAAACAGAGCGGCTTCGCCTGTACTACAGCATTGGTTGTATCTGTTTGATCCCCCAAGCCAAAGCCATCTAAGATGACTAGCATTACGGGAGCCTCTAATTTAGCCATTTTTAACCTCATATTAAGCGCTTACTTGATTCGCCGCTTTAATAATATCAATAAATTCATCAACCACAAGGGATGCACCACCTACAAGAGCTCCATCTATATTAGGCTCTCCAAGAATTTCTAATGCATTTTCTGATTTAACGCTACCACCATACTGGATGCGTATTGCCTCAGCAGTTTCACTATCGTATAAAGATCGAATGTAACTTCGAATTTCTTTACATACCTCTTCGGCTTGATCAGCCGTTGCGGTCTTGCCAGTACCGATAGCCCAAATTGGTTCATACGCAATAATCAATTGGCTGACTTGCTCTTTCGGAATATCAGCCAAAGCCCCTTTAAGTTGTGACGTAATCCAGTCAAGTGTATGACCAGTTTCACGTTGTTCTAAGCTTTCACCAACACAGACAATAGGATTCAAATTATGATGAAATGCACTTTTAATTTTTGCATTAACGGTCTCATCTGTTTCACCATAATATTCACGGCGCTCAGAGTGACCGATGATTACATAATTAACGCCTACCTCTGTAAGCATAAGTGGTGAAATCTCACCAGTAAACGCACCAGCATCATGATAATCCATAGTTTGTGCACCTACTTCCATAGCTGTATTTTTCGTCAATACTACAGCACGTTCGATGGCTGTGAAAGGCGGACATACAACTACATCACAGAACAATTCCATATCTTGTAACACGCTGTTAAACGCTTCGATCAGAATTGATCCAGACGCAATGGTGCCATTCATTTTCCAATTCCCTGCAATAATGGGTTTTCTCATATTATGCCTCAGACAATGCAGCAATACCTGGTAGAATTTTGCCTTCTAAGAATTCTAAAGATGCACCGCCACCTGTGGAGATGTGGCTAATTTTATCTGCTAAACCACTTTTTTCAATGGCTGCTACAGAGTCGCCACCACCAACGATAGTCATCGCATCAGATTCAGCTACAGCTTTCGCTACTGCATTTGTACCAGCTGCAAAGTTTTCCATTTCAAATACGCCCATAGGACCATTCCAAATAATAGTCTTCATTGGCGCCAATGCCTCTACATAAAGTTCGCGGGTTTTAGGCCCAATATCTAATATCATCCAGCCATCTTCGATTTGATCAACATCAACGATTTTAGTATTAGCATCGTTGCTGAAAGCATCTGCTACTACAGCATCGATAGGTGTCAGTAATTTAGCACCTGCTACACGAGCTTCCATAACAAGGTCTGTAGCAATAACTTCTTGACCTTCTTCAAATAAGGAGCTACCAATATTACAACCTTGTGCTTTAATGAACGCATTAGCCATACCGCCACCGATGATCATTACATCAACTTTAGGCAATAAGTTAGAAATAACGGAGATTTTATCTGTAACTTTCGCGCCACCAATAATAGCTGCCATAGGTGTTTTGGGATGTACTATAGCTGCACTTAATGCGTCAATTTCTTTTTTGAGCAAGAAACCTGCTGCCATAGGGATATAATCAGCAATACCGACTACAGATGCCGCATTACGGTGAGATACACCAAACGCATCATTGATAGCAACATCTGCAAGAGATGCCAATTGCTTAGCAAACTCAGGGTCATTTTTAGTTTCTTCATTGTGGTAACGCAAATTTTCAAGCATCAATACATCACCAGATTGTAATGCTTTTACAGCTTCTTCAACTTTAGGACCAATGCAGTCATCTACGAATGCTATAGGCTTGTTGATAAGGTCAGATAAATGCTTAGCACATGGTGCCAAAGACATTTCTGGTTTGCGTTCTCCCTTAGGACGACCAAAGTGAGACGCAAGGATAACCTTTGCCCCTTTTTCGATTAAGTAATTGATAGTAGGTAATGCACTACGAATACGAGTGTCATCAGTGATAACACCGTCTTTCATAGGAACATTAAAATCAACACGAACAAATACTGTTTTATTAGCTACTTGTAAACCTTCAATTGTTTGTTTCATCAAAGCCTCCTGATTATAAGCCTTTGCTTGCTACAAATGCGGCCATGTCGATAAGACGTTCGGAGTAACCCCATTCGTTGTCATACCAAGAAACAACTTTTACCATGTTTCCATCCATAACCATTGTCAAATCAGCATCAACAATGGAGCTACGAGGATCAGAGCTGAAATCACAGGATACCAATGGTACATCAGATACACCAAGAATACCTTTTAATTCACCAGCTGCTGCTTTGCGGAATGCTTCATTGATTTCTTCTTTAGTAGCCGGTTTTTCAAGTTCACAAACAAGATCTGTAGCAGATACGTCTGGAGTAGGAACGCGCAATGCAAAACCATCTAATTTACCTTTTAATTGAGGCAATACTTTAGCAACAGCTTTCGCTGCACCAGTTGTTGTAGGAATGATAGACATTGCTGCAGCACGAGCACGGCGAGGGTCTTTATGACGTGCATCAAGAATTTTTTGGTCATTTGTATAGGAATGAATTGTAGTCATCATACCGCGTTTGATACCGAATTCATCACATAATACTTTAGCGAATGGAGCCAAGCAATTTGTTGTACAAGATGCATTAGAGATAATGTGATGTTTTGCAGGATCATACATATCTTGGTTAACGCCCATAACCATAGTTAAGTCTTCGTTTTTACCAGGTGCAGAGATTAATACTTTTTTTACAGTAGGTTGATTCAAATGAACCTTTGCTTCCTCTGCATCACGGTATTTACCAGTACATTCCATAACAATTTCTACGCCTTCTTCAGACCAAGGTAATTTAGAAGCGTCGCGGTCATGGAATACACGGATTTTTTTACCATCAACGTAGATATTTTCTTCATCAAATGTTACTTCATTAGGAATTGTACCGTGTACGGAATCGTATTTTAACAATAATGCAGTACCTTCATTATCACCAGTTGCATTAATTGCCACTACATCCACATCAGGATTATTAATCGCTGCGCGAACTACACATTTACCGATACGACCAAAACCGTTAATACCAACTTTTACTGCCATTGTTAGATCCTCCTAATAACAAAAATTCTAACCAAATTCAAACTAAAATTTATAACTACTAATTCGCCTATAAGGCAGAAATTTGTAACAATTGACGCATACCTTCGGCTGCTTGCTCATCAATGATAAGTATCCCTTTCTGGCAAGCTCGCATCACACCTATAATAGCGCTCGCTTTTTCTTGTCCGCCAGCTACAGCAATAACATTGGGAACCTTTACTACATCGGGAAGTGATAAACCAATATTATTAGTAGAATAAATTAACTTACCCTCAATGTCACAATATTGGCCAAGTGCTTCACCTACCGCATGATTATCTACCAACTGCTTACGCACATCATCGGCAATATGGCGCTGATCCGCCATGCGCATTGCAGTACCAATACCAAATAATAGTACGTCAGTCCTACTAATGAGGTCTCCAATTTCTTTAATTTGTGGTTCACAAGTCATGAGCATATGTAATGAGTCTTGTGAAAGTCCATCAGGTAAATGGAGCATCTTATAGGAACCACTTAGTCGTTCAGCAAGCACCGAAGCAATTACATTAGCTTGGTATTCCACTACTTCACCAACGCCACCACGGGCTGGTACCACAGTAGGATTGAAAGGTAAGATAGGCATTTCTTCAGCTATTGCTGCCATGGTGCTACCGCCACTGATGGCTACTACTGCATTAGGTTTCAATAGGTCTTGCAATAACTTTGCCGCTGTAAATCCTAACTTTTTAACCATCAAGGTTCCTTCTGTAGGTGTAATAACAACTCTATCGATATGAAGTGCTTCAGTCAATCGATGTTCTAGCTCGTTAATACGATCTAGCTCATTTAAAAAATTTCGTAACTTTGGAACAATTGCATGTCCCTCATCAGTGAGAAAAATCCCTGGTTTATAAATGTCTACAAGACCATTAGCACGCATTAACTCAATATGACTTCGTACGGTTCGCTCTGGAAGATCCGTTGCTGTAGCTAATGTTCTACGGCCTATAGGCTCTTCATAAACAAGGTGGTTTAGTATTTTGTATCGCTCCTTCAATACGCTAACAATTTCAGGAACAATACGTTCACATATCATTAGAAATTCGTTCATCGGGTCCCTCCTTTACCCGTTGGGATTACATGAATCGTTTTTCGTCCCATGTGAACAAAATCCGTCCCACCTAAAATAAAAAAATACTTTTACACTTGTATTGTATACCTTATGTAATTTTTATTCAACCCTAAATAAGAGAAAACGACATACGCCTTAGATAATTTGTTATTATTTCAAATCTAATAATATGTCGTCATGTCCCCTTATTATATTCTAATATGTCGTTTTATTGTATTTTATTTTGTACCAAAGATACGGTCACCAGCATCCCCTAAGCCAGGCAAGATGTAACCATGATCATTAAGCTTTTCATCAAGTGCTGCTACATAAATAGGAACATCAGGATGTTCTTTATTTACTGCTTCTACCCCTTCAGGAGCAGCTACTAAGCACATTAATTTAATATGTTTAGCCCCTTTTTCTTTTAGCAATGTAATCGCTGCGGCTGCACTACCACCAGTAGCAAGCATTGGATCAGTTACGATGAAGTCGCGTTCCCCTACGTCAGATGGTAGTTTACAGTAGTATTCTACTGGTTTCAAAGTTTCAGGATCACGGTACAAACCAATATGACCAACTTTTGCAGTTGGAATTAAACTAAGCATACCATTTACCATACCTAGACCAGCGCGAAGAATTGGAATAATACCCAGTTTTTTACCTGCAATTCGTTTGCCAGTCATTTTAGTTAGTGGTGTTTCTACCTCCACATCCTCAAGTGGTAAGTTGCGTGTAATTTCATACCCCATCAACATAGTAATTTCATCAAGTAGTTCTCTGAAATCTTTAGAGCCTGTTTGTACGTCACGCATCAATGTAACTTTGTGTTGAATCAATGGATGTGTCATAACATTAACTTTCATGACTGTCCTCCTATAAAACAATATACATATCCCATTCTAGCGATTAACTATCATATTTACTCTATCACAGATTAGAAAATCATGCCATAAAAATATTGAAAGGGATGTGCCGATGGCACACCCCTTTTACACTACCTATAAACTTATAGGACTATAAATATATATTTAATATTAATACAATCGATTAGTACAATGGATACGCTTCACAAAGTGCAGCAACACGTTTACTAGCTTCTTCATGGACCGATTTATCCTCAGGATTTTTAAGAACTACTGCAATAATATCGGCAATTTCTTCCATATCTTTCACTTGCAAACCACGTGTTGTAAGAGCTGGCGTACCAAGACGAATACCGCTTGTTACAAATGGGCTAGCTGGATCAAATGGAATTGTATTTTTATTACATGTAATACCTACTTCATCGAGTAAGTGTTCAGCTTCTTTACCAGTTAAACCAGTATTACGAACATCTACAAGCATAACATGAGTATCTGTACCTCCAGAAACAATTGTTAAGCCCTTTTCTTGTAATGCTGCAGCCAGCGCTTTTGCATTGTCGATGACTTGTTGTGCATATACTTTGAACTCAGGTTGTAAAGCTTCACCAAATGCTACAGCTTTAGCAGCGATAACATGCATCAAAGGACCACCTTGGATGCCAGGGAAGATGGCTTTATCGATTGCTTTAGCATACTTTTCTTTGCAAAGAATCATACCACCACGAGGGCCACGCAATGTTTTATGAGTTGTTGTAGTAACGATATCTGCATATTCCACAGGGTTTGGATGTAAACCAGCTGCTACAAGTCCAGCAAAGTGAGCCATATCTACCATGAAAATAGCATCTACTTCGTGTGCCACTTCAGCCATTTTCTTAAAATCGATTTGACGGCTATAAGCACTGCCACCAGCAATAATCAACTTAGGTTTTGCTTCTAATACAATTTTACGGAACTCATCGTAGTCGATTTGTTGTGTTTCAGCATCTACACCATAAGGTACTACATTGAAATATGTACCAGATACGTTAACTGGAGAACCATGAGTCAAATGACCGCCGTGGGACAAGTTCATACCCACAATAGTATCACCTGGTTGTAATAATGCGAAATACACGCCAAAATTTGCTTGAGAACCAGAGTGAGGTTGTACATTAGCATGTTCTGCACCGAACAACCGTTTTGCACGTTCAATAGCTAATGTTTCAATAACATCAACATTTTCACAACCACCATAATAACGTTTACCAGGATACCCTTCTGCATATTTGTTAGTCAATACGCTACCTTGAGCTTCCATTACTGCTTGAGAAACGAAGTTTTCAGAAGCAATCATTTCCAATTTGTCACGTTGACGTGCCAACTCTTGATTGATAACAGCTTGAATATTAGGGTCTTGTTTTTCTAAGAAACTCATAAGTATCCTCCTCATGTAAATATATGCGTATAAGGTAACGATGTATTACTTCTCTAAGGCTTTAATCTTTTTCACACGGCGTTCATGACGGCCACCTTCAAAATCCGTTGCCATCCAAATAGTAACGATGTCCTTTGCAAGGCCGGGGCCGATAACGCGTTCCCCCATTGTGAGAATATTAGCGTCATTATGTTCACGACATGCATGGGCAGAGAATGTATCATGACAAAGAGCAGCGCGAATACCTGCAATCTTATTTGCTGCAATACCGATACCAATACCAGTACCACAAATCAAAATACCTCTGTCTACTTGACCAGATACAACTGCATTTGCTACAGGTACAGCAATATCAGGATAGTCGCAAGAATCAGCTGTATGACAGCCAAAGTCCTCTACTTCATGTCCCAATGCATTTAACAATTCCTTAACGGATGCCTTTAAATTTAATCCGCCATGATCACAACCGATTGCAACTTTCATAATTTCATCTCCTACGCCTTCTGAGGCACTGATGTAAGACCAGCCTCTACTAAGTGATAAATTTGTTCCGCACATTGATTATATACGGTTTGATCAGATCCATATGGGTCCGTAACATCACCATCTTGACCACCCCACTCGGAAATCGTTTTGATTTTACTTTCCTCAAATGGGAATTGGCGAAGTAGTACAGATTTGTGATCTTTCGTCATACCAATGATAAGATCTGCTGCATTCACGAGTTCCATCGTCAATGGTCTCGATTCATGATCAGAAATATCTGCAATGGAACGGACGGCTTCCACGGCTTGTTCAGTTGGTTTTGCGCCATAAGCGGCAAATAACCCAGCCGATACAGTGGTAACATCCTTATGTTGCTCCGCTGCAAGTGCCCGTGTAATACCTTCAGCCATAGGGCTACGGCAAGTGTTACCGGTACACACAAATAAAATATTCATAATAACATCCTTACTTAATCACATTTTGTGATTACTTTATACATTATAGCAAATTCATCCAATATGTAAAGACATTTTTCTATTATCAGTGGACATTTTTATGCTAGTAAATTTACTTATAAATGATATGATGGCTCGATGCCTTCTCCATACGATTCATAATAGCAACACCAAAACCGTCATCATCAACACCTTCTGCCAAGATTAGGGTAACATGATTTTCATTAAAATGTAATAGACTTTTATAAAAGTCGTGCCCCAATGCTAACGCATCACCATGATGGCCAAAACAATAGCACATAAAATCTGTATTCCCTTTAATCAGGTCGTACGTTTCACGACTTACCAAACAACCGATAGGACCTTCTATACCTTCTGAAAGTTCTTTAAAAGTACATGCTATCGCCTCTGGACTACCTACAACAACTGTCATAGGTGCATCAGGAGCATAATGGGTATACTTCATACCGGGAGCCTTTGGCTTAGTGGCAGCATTAACTAGAGCAGTGTCATACTCAACCGTAGCCACAACATTTTCAAGCTGTGCTTTTGTAATTCCACCAGGTCTCAATATAATAACCTTATCATCATGGACTTCTACAACAGTAGACTCTACACCAATCGTACATGGACCAGCATCTAAGATATAGGAAATGCGACCTTTCATATCATTATATACATCTTCTGCAGTAGTTGGACTTGGGCGCCCTGAAATATTGGCACTAGGTGCCGCTATAGGTATGCCAGCACGCTCTAATAATACTCGACATGCCTCATGATCAGGACACCGAAGCGCCACACGAGATAAACCACCTGTTGCACGATCTGGCACTAAATCAGATTTAGGCAATGTAATCGTTAATGGTCCTGGCCAGAATGTATCCATTAAGGCTTGCGCCGTAGCAGAAATTTCTGTTACCAAAGATTTTATGCTTTCACTATTAGGAACATGCAAAATGAGTGGATTATCAGAAGGACGTCCTTTGGCAGCATAGATTTTATCCATCGCTTCTGAATCTAGACCATTAGCACCTAAACCGTATACAGTTTCCGTTGGTATAGATACCAATTCACCATTGCGCAAAGCACGGGCTAAAGTATCTATATCTTGTTCTGATGGATTTGTAATGATTTTAGTATCCATATTAGCCCTCATATACAGCTGTCACTACGCGGTTATGACCACCGAGGTCAGCTATAAATTGAATATTCGAATATTGACCTGTTTCTTGCAATAAAGCACCTACCTCTTCTGCTTGGTCAAAGCCTACTTCAAACGCCACACGGCCATTAGCGTTTAAATAATTTCTACATTCTTTAGCTAAGATTCGATAAAATTGAAGTCCATCCTCTCCACCAAATAATGCAATATGAGGCTCATTTAACACATCTGGAGACAACATCTTTAAATCACCAGTTCGAATGTATGGCGGATTAGAAACAATAAGATCAAATTTCTCTTTTTTTCCATATAAAGTGTGGAACATATCTGATTCCATAAATTGTACTCGGTCAGATAAATTAAAGGACTCACCATTTTCGCGTGCCACCGGTAAAGCATCTGTGGAGATATCTAAACCAACACCACTAGCATTTGGCAAATAATGTAATAGACTTAATAATATTGTCCCAGGGCCTGTACATACATCAAGAATACGCACATTACTATCTTTTGGATAAGTACCTAGTACATGCTCAATCAAGGTTTCCGTATCAGGTCGTGGAATTAATACCTTATCATTCACTTTAAAGGTCAACCCCATAAAGTCCTTTTCCCCAATGATAGCCGCTACACAATGTCCCTTAGCTCGTTGTTGAACGAGAGGTCTAAAGGCATCGAGTTCATCTTGAATAAGCGGTTGGTCATAATGGGTATATAGATAAATCCGATCTTTACCTAAAACGTGAGAAAGCAGTACTTCCCCATCAAGTCGAGGTGTATCCATCTCCTTGCTTTGAAAGTACTGCTCTGTCCACTGGAGAATACGACCGATTGTCCAAATCTCCTTATGCATTTGTATTGGCCTCCTGCATTTTTGCCGCTTGGTCTGCAGCATTTAAGGCTTGAATAATTTCATCAAGATCGCCATTTAAAATAGCATCTAATTTATATAATGTTAAATTAATACGATGATCTGTGACGCGTCCTTGTGGGTAATTATAGGTGCGAATACGTTCACTACGATCACCTGTACCGACTTGACTCTTACGATCTGCAGCCATACTAGAAATGGCCTCTTGTTCAGCTTGATCCTGTAACTTAGCACGTAATACACGCATAGCTTTTTCACGGTTTTGTAATTGAGATCGTTGATCTTGACACGCTACAACGATACCAGATGGTAAGTGTGTAATACGAACAGCAGACTCAGTTTTATTGATATGCTGACCACCGGCACCACTCGCACGATATGTATCAATTTTTAAATCTTTTTCATTAACTTCAATATCAACATCTTCCATCTCTGGCAATACGGCTACTGTAACGGTAGATGTATGTACACGGCCTTGTGTTTCTGTAGCCGGTACACGTTGTACACGATGTACACCAGATTCAAATTTCATCTTAGAGTATACATTTTCACCATCCACAGAGAAAATAACCTCTTTAAAGCCACCAAGCTCTGGTTCATTAGCATCGATAATCTCACAACGCCAGCCTTGGCTTTCCGCATATTTTGTGTACATGCGGAACAAGTCGCCTGCAAATAATGCAGCTTCATCACCGCCAGCGCCCCCGCGAATTTCGATGATAATATTTTTATCATCATTAGGATCCTTAGGTAATAATAGAACTTGCAACTTTTCTTCCAATTCCTCTTTTTGAGGTTTTAAGTCTTTCAATTCCTCTTGAGCCATTTCTCGGAATTCTTCGTCCATGGATTTATCTTCAATAACTTCCATAGCTTCATCAATACCAGATAAAACTTTTTTGTAGGTACGGAACGTTTCAACGGTTTCAGATAATTGAGCATGTTGACGGGTCAATTTACGCCATTCATCTTGGCGAGCAATGACCTCTGGGTCACTAATACGCTGCTCAAGATCCATAAATTTATCTTCAATAACTTGTAATTTATCAACTAACATGTTTATTCCTCTTCATATGCGTCACTCTCAGGCGGACGGACCTCTTCTAAAGCTCGTATAGCAACTTCAATTTGATCATCTTCTGGTTCACGCGTTGTCATATATTGTAACGCAAGACCTGGTTTAATAAGAGCTTTCACAAAAGAATGATCGCTACGTCCAGCAAGACGAATTACCTCGTACGCAATACCAGCTACTACAGGCATAAGGAGTACGCGGCTCACGATACGTTCCAACAAATTGGGCCAACCCAAGAAAGCAAATACAAAGATACTAACTACCATAACAATAAGTAAGAAATTTGTACCACATCGCGCATGCAAGCGACTTTGTTGGCGAACGTTTTCTACAGTTAAAGGCAAATCTAATTCATAAGTATGAATCGTTTTATGCTCTGCCCCATGATATTGGAAAACTCGTTGAATATCCTTCGTAAGACCAATCCCCCAAATATAAAGTAAGAAAAGTACTAAACGAATGACACCTTCAATGAGATTTAATACTATATGATTATCCTGTACACCAGGAATGAATTTTACGATAAATGTAGGCAATGCCAAAAACACAGCTATCGCAAACAGTGTAGAAATGACCATGGTAATGGCGATTTCACTATTAGACATTTCTTCCTCTTCATCGCCAGCAGCCTTAGCAGAGAAGGATAAAGCCTTCATGCCTATCACTAGAGATTCATAGAGAGCTACACAGCCACGAAGAAATGGTTTTTTCAATATTGGATATGTGTCAGCAATGGACTTTGTAGCCTCTTTTTGAACTACAATAGTTCCCGCAGGCTCACGTACGGCAGTTGCCGTATAGCCAGGGCCTCTCATCATGACACCTTCGATCACAGCCTGTCCTCCGACAAACTTTTTTATACGTTCTCTGTTCACAAGATCTCCTCTCATAAACAAATATAGGCAGAGCCAACAGCCCTGCCAATACATGTTACATTACAATACAAATTATTTGCCGTAACGTTTGTTAAATTGTTCAATACGACCACGAGCTTGAGCCGCACGTTGTTGACCAGTGAAGAACGGATGGCATTTGGAGCAAACGTCTACACGAAGGTCTTCTTTTACAGAGCCAGTTTTGAATGTGTTGCCACAACCGCAAGTTACTGTAGCTTCTTTATAGTCTGGATGAATACCTTGTTTCATTCTATACACCTCTTTCCAGCAATCAATATTATTCTTATAGATTATAGCATGACACCTGCACAAATGCAAGTAACCAATACTATTCCTTGGATGCTTGCTTTTCTTCAATAGCCTCAGCTAAAATAGCTTCCAAGTCGCTTTCGTTGAGGATGTCACGCAATGCAATAAGCTCCTCTAAAGAAAGGGTAATACCTTTTTTCATGCTTGTATATTCACTATCCCAAGCACGAAGATCAAACTTAGGATTGTATTTTCCCCAACTAGTACATGTTAATTGTTTTTTCCAACCATCTTTATCTTCAGATAAAGTACCAATAACCTTGAAGATTTCAAAATTAATAACTGCCATAGATCCTCCTTTCTTACATAATTCATATGCTATGTTTCGTATCTACTATATTTAGTAGTTTATATTTTTTAGGATACAATATATTTTAAACCAAAATTATATGATTTACAATTCTTTTTTATAGTCACTATAATCTTCAATATCAATAGAAGCTGTAGGTGGCATAACTTGTGCACCTAATGAATCTACGGTCTCTTTCCAACTCGTTGTAGCCTCCGTAACAGCCTTAATATATGCCTCGTCAGCAGCCTGTACAGATTCAATTAGTTGGGTCTCATCCTTTACATCTAATACGCGACGACGTACGCTACTAAGCATATAGCCAAAGGATTCATCTGTTTGAACGAGCATGGAGATTTCTTGAATCAATGTTTGACCCGTAGTGCTGCAGAAATAGGCATACCACATATATGCTAATTCAGCATCTGGGAACATCCAGTACATATCATCTACAGGCGCTTCTGTCGTAATATCTACATCAATATGATCAGTATGACGTTTAAAAGTAAGAAAATAAGCTCCACTTTCAATAAGAGCAGTGCGACCTAATTCAGATACACGGCTATCAATGCAATAAATACCATCTTGACCTAAGGCTACGTCCGTTTGACTGCCTGGCAACAAAATAGAACGCAAGGACAAGCCATAATTTAATACCGTAAATACTGGCAATTGCGCAAATACGCCATGAGGTAATGGAATATAATTAATTGTTTTCCACTCATCCCCTACACGTTCACGAAGACCAACACGCATTTTTTTTACATCGTATTTACCATATACGATTTCATAAGCCCCTAATGGAGTCCATTCCCGTATAACTTCTACTCGTTTTTGGTTCAAGAAAAATTGCAACGCCATATTATTTAAGCCCAATTGATTTTGTGCCATTGTAGCAGGTAAGAATAATTGAGCAGTCCCTTCTGGAACCAAGTTATGTAATCCGTTAGCGACCTCTTCTACAATATCTTCAGAGGATTGGAACATACCAACTGTGCCTGTAAAGATATGGTCAAAATAGCTACGATGAGGCCATTGATTAATGATTTGAGCCATCGGATATAAACGTGTCAAAATGCTATAACACACGGGAGATGCCGTATACAGAACGACTTTTTTATCTTCATAAGATTGAAGAATCTCTTCAACCATGCCTGCATATTCTTCTACATAAGCATACAGAACCAATTCTCCCGTTTTACTATGAGCTTCGATACTTTCACGAACAGGAATTTCCCAAATAGTGCCTACATCTAGACCTTCTAAAATACCTGTGTCACTAATAAAATCAAACAATTCCACTCTAAAGGATGGTCCATAAAGAGCTTGGAATGTATTCAAATCATATGGTACAGGACCAAAGGATTCTACTGTGGATTTTTCTGCTAACGCATATAAATCATCTGCCGTTACACCCCACTCACGGGAGCTAGCATTACTAGAAATCAATTGATCTAGCACTTTAAAACGCATTAACTCATTTACAATATCAATTCCCTCAATACCATGATTAGCACAAAGGGCAATAAATTCTTCGTTATTTACTTTCATATTAAACCTTTCCGGCTGAAGGACATAGATGATTTAAAAAACATTCATTACACAAAGGCTTACGAGCCTTACACAATCTACGGCCATGATAGATTAACCAGTGGTGTGCGGCAGCCCAGTCCTTTTTTGGAATTGCCTTTTGTAACTTTTGTTCCATCTCTTCTGGCGTCTTAGCAATACCTAATTTTAATCGGTTAGACACGCGAAATACATGTGTATCTACCGCAATGGCTGGTGTACCAAATAAAACGGATACCACAACATTTGCTGTTTTACGCCCCACACCAGGCAATTCAACGAGTTGATCAAACTCACGAGGCACCTCTCCATGATATCGGTCAACTAAAATTTGACAAGTAGCAATTAAGTTTTTTGCCTTGGACTTATAAAGGCCGCAATCTTTAATGAGAGTCTCTAACTTAGCAACTCCGATTTCAAGCATCTTTGCAGGATGATTAAGTTCTGGGAACAGTCGTTTAGTAACAATATTAACCCGTTCATCCGTACATTGTGCTGACAAAACTACAGCAACTAATAATTCAAATTCATTTGTATACTCAAGGGCAGGTTTTGCATCAAAATAATGCTCTTGTAACAATTTCAACTGCTCTGCCTTTATCGCTTTTGTTACACGCATACAGTTCTCCTTTCTCACCTGTGAAAGTACAGACGCGTACAACTTATATCTTACCATACGTATTCATTAAGTTCTATGTTATAATAAAACATGCTATTCTAATATAGAATACAGGAGGCGCATATGAGTCATATTAACGATACATTAAAACGAATAAATGAACTAGCTGCAAAGAAAAAATCTGGGCAAGAATTAACACCAGAGGAATTAGCAGAAAAAAAAGAATTATACGAAATCTACTTAAGCTTCATTCGTGGTCAAATTACAAGCACCTTGGATCGCGTTGAATTTGTAGACCCAGAAACAGGTGAAAGGACCGCTCCTAAACGAGCTCTAGAAGATTTAGCTAAAGAAGCTGACCAAGATATTAAAGAACATAAAGATATTCACTAAGACTACAAAAGCGTACGCATGAAGGATATTTCCTAATGCGTACGCTTTTGATTTTTATTTTTACTATTTTCGCTTCTAAATAAATAAAATATATTACTAGACTAGTATCAATATTTCTATTGAGGTCCCTCTCCAGCAATAATACGTTGTGCCTCAGCATCAGATAAATCATAGCGTAAGAAAGTCTTATAGAATAATTTTGTTTCTTTCACTAAATCAATATCATTAAATAATTGAGGTTGTATGATTTGACCTGCCCATAAGATTTGTAATGCAGACTCAGCACTGTAACGATCCCAGTTGAAAGTACCTACAGGATTGCTGTAAATACGACCGTTTTGTACTGCTTTAAGGCTTGCCCATTGTGGATCATTCTTAATCGCTTCAATACCTTTGCGTGATTGTGTACCACCAATAATGATAATATCAGGGTTAGCTTTAACGATTTCTTCCATTGTTACAGTAATTTGAGAACCTTTAGTAGTGATGGCATTTTTACCACCAGCGTAACGAATCCATTCATTGATAATTGTTTTATCGCCATCAACCTTTAATAAGTTGTCTCCACCTACAATATGTAATACAGATGGACGGTTAGCATCATCAATACTTTTTGTTCTATCTTCAGCAAATTTAATTTTACCATCTAAGTAAGCTAGGTATTGTTTTGCCATTTCAGGGGCTTTATCACCTAATACTTCAGCTGTAATATTAATAACTTTACGTAATCCATCATAGTCTTGGAAGTTTACACGAACTGCTGAAATCCCTGCATTACGCGCCATTTCAATTTGATTCTTATTACTTGCTAATACAACTTGAGGTTTTAATTTTTGGATTTCTTCCATTTGTACATCAGTACCTTTTACAGGTGCTGGAATTTCTTTAATGCGTGGGTACACTTTAGCGAACCAAGGCAAGCCTTGAACAGAAGTTGTGGTAGACACTAATTTATCCGCACCACCAAGCATCAATACAACTTGATTATTGGCATGCCATAAATCGGCAACCTTTGTTATATCTTTAGGAATTGTTACATCTGTTCCATCGATATCCTTTACTACACGCGTAGCAGATTGATTACCTTGTGATGCATTCTCTGTGCCACATCCAGCTAACATGAATAGAGCCGTCATAAGGGCTAATAAAAATACAATAATACGCTTCATACTTACATTCCTTTCTGACCTAATTGAGGGATAACACATACAGTACGATTAACTGTATCGCTATAGAATAAGCTTAGCTTAGTCTTATAAATCTCCTCGAGCGCTTCTAAGGTCACATCACTAACAGAATTATAAAAATCTATAGTTCCACCACGACATAAACCAACACGGCTATTTAACAACAACGCCTGTTCCGGTAAATGTGTAGTGAAAATAATAGCATATCCTTGGGCGCGTAATTGATCAATTGTTTCTAAAACAATAACCTGATTACGTATATCTAAAGCAGATGTAGGCTCATCCATAAGTAATAAGCGTGTATCTTGTAACAAGGCACGACCTATAGCAACTAATTGCCGTTGACCACCACTTAAATCACGGCATGGTTTGTCCTTTAACGCCGTAATACCAAGCATGTCCATAATAGAATCTGTTTTTTCAAATTCCTCTTTACCTGGAGATGAGAACATGCCCGTTCGCAAGGTAGCACCAAAGGAGATATAATCTCGTACCGTATAAGCTATATCAGCCCCAATAATCTGTGGTACAAAAGCAATTAGCTTGGCCCGTTCCTTGATTGATGCAGTCATTAAGTCTACACCACTACAATAAATATGTCCTTGTTGAACATGATTAAAGCACATTAAACAGCTTAATAAGGTAGATTTGCCTACCCCATTCCTACCTAGTAACGCCAATGCATCACCAGCTTTTACAGAGAAGGATAAATCACTAAAAATATTAGGTTGGTTCTTATCATAGGCAAATGATATAGAATCAACGACGAGTTCAAATGAATCCATTAGAAGTACCTCCGTTGTTTATATAATACCCATGCAAAGAACGGTGTTCCAATAAAACCACATAAAATCCCAAGTGGAATCTCTGCAGTTGTTAAGGAACGAGCAAATAAATCAGCAATCATCAAAAAAGAAGCACTCACTAAAATCGTAGCAGGAATTAATTTTTTATGATCATTACCTACTAACATTCTAGATAAATGTGGTATAACAAGACCAACCCAGCCGATAGTACCGCTAAGACATACAGCAGCAGCTGTAAGTAATGTAGAGATTCCAATAATAACTAGTCGCTCTCGATTGACATTAACGCCCAAACTTTGAGCCTCTTGATCAGAAAGAGACAAAATATTAAGTCTCCATCTTAAAGCTAATACTGCGATTGTGCCTATGATAATAATAGGCAATACATAAAGTAAATTATCCCACGTAACCTTTGCTAGGCTTCCCAACTGCCAATAAACAATATCTTGTAACTCTGTATCAGGATCTGCAATATATTTAAGCAAACCAATTATAGCAGCCATAAATCCAGAAACGATAATACCACATAATACTAGAACGATACGCGATTGATTCTGAATCAATTTAGGCAATAACAAGGTTAAACAAACCGCCAAAATACCACCCATAAAGGCTAGTATGGCAACGCCATATAACGAAAAGTGTAATAGTATGCCTATACATGCACCTACACTAGCGCCATGTGATACACCTAATAAATCTGGAGATACTAAATCGTTACGGAATACCCCTTGGTAGGCGGCACCAGAAACGGCTAATGCAATACCTACAGCAATAGCCCCTAATACACGGGGCAATCGTATCTCCATAACCACATTGTACATAGATGCATCCCAAGTGATGGGTAATACTAAAAATTTAGATAATAAAATATTAGTTACCTGATCTATAGGAATGAAAAAACGACCTATAACGAGAGAGGCCAGAAAAATACCAATACATATAACTAATGTTATACCCATTGTCCGTATATAATGTTGCATAAAATACCTCAACAAACAAAAACTTCATATATGCTACCTTTAACTATACAAGATTTTATATATTAAGAATAATTAGTTTTAATGATATATGTATAGAAAAAAGCCACTTGATATATGGATCAAGCAGCTTTTAGTATAAGTTTTACTTATCGATTATAATTTACCAAGACGTTTCATAGCAGTATAAATTTTTCCTGCGAGTCCTGTCATTTGCTTTTTAGGAATACCACAGGCAGCTATACGAATACCATTTGCTAATGCAATTACATAGATATGCTCTTTCTTCAACTCTTCACAGATAGCATTTGCAGAGTCTGTAGGGATTGTAATAAAGAACCCACCACGGTAAGGTAACATGGGAAGACCCACTTGTGCTGCTTCTTGTTTAAAGATATCAGCACGATCGCGAATTAATTGATAATAGCAATTGCGTTCAGCTTCATATTCCTTAAACTTAGCTGAATCAGCCACAATATTAGCCATTGCACGCATTGCAGGACGACAAATATTGGACCATGTGGCACGACTTGTAGATTTGTTAACTTCGAAAAACTCATCAGCTATTTCTTCATCGTCAGAAATCCCAATCATCGCACCAACACGCTGACCATACATAGTAAATCCTTTAGATAAGCTATAACACACACAGGTGAGAATTTCTTTTGGTAAATGACTAAATTTATTGAAGAACGCACGTACCTCATCTTTTTCACCAGAGTAATCAAGATATGCTACATCAATACCAATAATCACATTATTTCGACCAATAGCAACTAAATCCTTCAGGAAATTAAGGATAGAATCCCAATCTTTATCCTCAATAGAGTAGCCGGTTGGGTTATTACCAGGTGTATTAAAGATAACAACCACATTTGTTTGTTTAGCCGCCAATTCGTTTACACGATTTTGGAATGCTTCATGATTAAAGTTATTATGTTCATCAAATAAGGAATACGTAACTAGTGTACGTCCAGTATCACTACAAATAACACGGTATGCACCCCAGTACCAATCCGCTGTTAATACTTCATCACCAGGCTCTGTATAGTTATGAATCAAATGATGAATGCCACCAGTGCCACCTGCGGTAGCAATGCTACGAATATGTCCTTCTGGGCGGAAATTACCAAAACATTCTTTTTCAGCAGCACACAAAAAATCTGGAATGCCCGCAATTGGTGCATAACCAACATGTTCAGAATCCGAAAGACTCAAATATTCTTCTTTAACGGTCTTAAGAAAAACTAAGTTTCCCTCTTCATCATGAATAGCACCCAACGTACCATTCACAACATTCTCACGGCCATTTTCTTTAGCATCGGCTTGAGCTTGGCCAGCAGTTACGAAGATTACGTCTTTTAATTTTTTTCCTTTTGCATGCTTTGCAGCAACACTTGTCATAACTAGCACCATCCTATCTGAAATGAATATTACATATTTATCATACCTAAACTAATTTAAATATACAACGTATATTCAGTAAATATATTGTATACATAGAAGATTTAACTAACTATTAGTAACTCACCACTTATTAAATATATATAGAATATATTAAGTACCTTATTTAGGAAAAATAATTAACAAATATACAATAAAACAGTAAATATATAAAAAAAGACCACTCAAAAGAGTGGTCATCATCATCCTTAGAAGGAATAGCCTACACCAGCGTGTAAACCTTTTGCAGTTTTATCATTGCTATCTACACTATATTTATCATAGCCATAGTATACATTCAAATCTACATCAGGGCGTACTTCATATTGAGCACCTACTTGATAAGTTTGCTTAATATCATTACCCCAACCAGCCTTAGCAAAGCCGTTTACTTTATTCGTCAAAGGTACATGACCGATAACACCAGCTTGGAAACCAAGTTCAGTATCATTTGTACGAATCGCAGTACCTGCACCATATAAATTTACATTTGGATGTACTTTATAAACCAATGCTAATTGATGATCTTTAATATCACCATTTTTTGCATTTAATTTATCGTAAGAGTATTGTAATGCGGCTTTATTGGAAAGGTCGTGTTGTAAAGAAACACCGAAACCATCATTACTATTGCCACCACCATTAGATACGTGTTGTTTAAAAGCATAATCAGCTTGTACCTTAGTGGATCCATCACTAATTTTCGTTACAGGAGCTGCAGCAAATGCACTACCGGCTACAACTGTAGCTGCTAAAGTTAATAATACTAATTTCTTCATTTTTACCTCCTATACACATACCAACGGTATGTCTTAATAAGTTACTAATCGATAGGTATAGTAATTATACAATCTATAAATTAGCGTTTCATGAATACAGGGATATCAGGGATACCACTGTTAGTATTTGTAGTGGATGCCGGACGGGATGTAGTTGTTGTTTTACCGAATTCAGGTACATTCTTAGTATTTGAATTAAAACCAGTTGCCACAACAGTAATTTGAACTGTATCGCCTAAGCTTTCATCGATAACGGAACCGAAGATAATATTTGCATCAGGATCCGCCGCTTCAGAAATAATTTCGGCAGCTTCATTAATTTCAAACAAGCTTAAGTTAGCACTACCGGAAATATTGAGTAAGATGCCTTTTGCACCATCGATAGATGTTTCCAACAATGGGCTATTAATAGCCATTTTAGCTGCGTCAGCAGCGCGGTTTTCACCTTCGCCAACGCCAATCCCCATCAATGCTTCGCCTTGTTCAGTCATGATAGTTTTAACATCTGCAAAGTCAAGATTGATCAAGCCAGGAACTTGAATCAAGTCTGAAATGCCCTTGATACCTTGGCGAAGTACATCATCAGCTGTACGGAATGCATCGCTTAAGGAACATTTTTTATCTACAACTTGCAACAATTTATCATTAGGAATAACGATAATAGTATCTACTTTTTGAGTCAAGAATTCAATGCCTTTTTCCGCTTGTGCACGACGGCGTTTACCTTCAAATGCGAACGGTTTAGTAACGACGCCGACTGTCAATGCACCGATTTCTTTAGCACATTCTGCAACGATAGGAGCAGCACCTGTACCAGTACCACCACCCATACCAGCAGTTACGAATACCATATCAGCACCTTCAAGAGCTTTTATAATTTCTTCGCGGCTTTCTTGAGCAGCCTCTTCACCGATTTGTGGATTTGCGCCTGCACCAAGACCTTTTGTAACCTTCTCGCCAATTTGAATCGTTACATCCGCTTTAGATAATTCAAGCACTTGGCTTTCAGTATTAGCGGATAAAAATTGAACACCTTTAAGATCGCTATCTACCATGCGATTAACAGCGTTATTACCGCCGCCACCAACACCGATAACTTTAATATTTGCAAAATCAGACATTGAACTTCCTCCTCTTATCGTTATCTATCGTATCAATATACGTCCCAATGTATCGATTTATATACTGACAATCTTATAACAATTACATTTATTTTACACTAAAATTTAAAAACTTTCCACTATATAGAATGTGATTTATTAGAATCGCTTAGTCATAATAATCTTTCGTATAGCGCCTACATTAATAAATACATGCAATCCAAAGCCAATAAGAGCTACGTAATATAGGTTAATTCCTATAAGGTCACCTACATATACAAGAATAACAGCTAACACAACATTTGAAAAGAACCCAAGTACAAAATTACTAAGATCAAAGGTTCGTTCCAATGCAGCCCGGCTACCACCAAATACAGCATCTAGTGCAGCCAGAACAGCGACCGATGTGTAATTTGCATAACTTATAGGTATATGAAATGGTGAAAGCCACCCTAATGTAGTACCTACAATTAAACCAACAATGGCAAAGATATAAATATTCATTCTTTACCTCCTGTTTCATTAGGCTTTATATGCTCTTCTCTAAAGGTTCCTGTAAAAGCTGGAATAGCTATTTCATTTTCTTCCTTTATGGTTACCTTTATGCCCCAGTGTTTCAAGGAATCCACCACACCGCCTCGCATGGTGAGCGCAGAATTTAGTGTTTTTGGATCACCAATTGCCTTAACTGTAAAAGGAGCCCCAAAAACCTTACCATTCACAGTAATAGTCGGACCAGAGCATCGTATTTCAGAAGTCCCTATGAGACGTTGGTCATTGATAGCTATCGCCTCAGCCCCACCAGCTCGCAATTCATTAACAATACGTAAAATATCTTCATCATGAATTACATATAAATTAGGATTTTCACCACTTTGAATTGGCTTTAAGCTATCCTCAATTAATACACTAACACCCGTACCTTTAACATTAGTTAAAGCTGCTTTCATCATCAACTGTTCATCTGCTTTAACATTGCCAGTGGCACCAGACTGTTTAAGCTCTTCTATTTGTTTTAACAATGCATCACGTTCACTTTGAGCCTCTCGCAATTGTACGGCTAAATCACCAGCTCGTTGTAAACGGATATTTTCTTCTATATTATCTTGAGTCATCTTATATTGGGTGACAACCATGAAACCCAATATACAACTGACTAAGGCTATTGCCCACCGTTCGTGTCTCACGACAATCATCTACCTTTTATCTTCAACATGACCTTGTTTATCTTGTTTTGTATCATCCTTCTTAGTAGATGAATTTTCTGTAGTCTTTGTTCCTGTCTGATGCTTTTTAACTTCCGGTATTACATCAGTTTTTATGTATGGCGATGAAACATTAACATCTATATATTGTACATTGCTATGTGTTGTCTTAATATCTTGTAACATAGACTGAGTTAACTCGGCTTTTTTAGGTAAGTCTTTACTATCTCCTAATCGAATTTGCACCCCCGATACGGTATACGCCATTATTGCATCAGAATCTCCTATATTGACTTCTGCAATATTTTTAAAAGTGCTTTCATCAAGAGAGTTCAAGTATTCAAGAGCCGCTAAAATAGGTTTATCCACAACGGTATCACCTAATAAAATATTTCCCGCCTTAACTCCTGATATCATTGGTACCGACGTATCTTGTATAGCAGGCTCTGATGCAATCACTTGACCTTTACTATCAAGTGTTAGATAGCCAAACTGAGCTGGTACAACTGCAACAGCTTTGCGTTCTATGACACGTACGACCATTGTAAATGGCAATTGATAACTAATTTGAGCCTCTTCAACCCGTAAGTCTTTCGCCAATCTATTTTTTAATTTCTCTGTACTAATTTGCAATATATTTACAGGTTCATGAATATCCCCTGCTACCATTACATCTTGTACAGTTACCTTATCCGATCCTACAATTTTTAAGGATCCAAAAGGAATAGGTAGTGTAAACAATCCCACCAACACGAGAGTAACTGCACCACCGATTTTTAACACTCGTTTTCTAAATACAGCCCGTTCATCTTGAACAGGTGTAGAAGACTGCATCTCCCCAGAGTTGGATGGATGGTATTGCTTATCATCCATAGATAACTCCTTATATTCTATTCAGCCTTTAAAATTTCCCTATACTAGCTGTTAATAGAATCTTTTCACATAATGTTGGGAAGTCAATTCCCATTTCCTTAGCTGCCTTTGGTACTAAAGACGTTGCTGTCATACCTGGCACAGTATTGTATTCTAGAACATACATATTATCTGCATGGTCTGTCATAATATCAACACGAATAACCCCACTGCCTTGTACTTCACGATACACAAGTTCCCCTATGCGCTGCATCTCAGCAGTCATTTCTTCACTAATAGGCGCAGGTACTAAATATTCTGTAGCACCTACAGTATATTTACTGGTATAGTCATACTCCCCAGAATGTGGACGAATTTCAATTACTGACAATGCTTTACCGTCAAGAACGGATACTGTAAATTCGCGACCATCAAGAAATTGCTCTACTACAAGAATCGGATCATATTTTAGCGCTTCTGTAACAGCAGCCTCCAATTGTGCCTCATCACGAACGATGGTAACGCCAATACTAGAGCCTTGAGTAGCAGATTTCACCACTACAGGAATCGTAAACTGTTTACGAATATGTCCTATAATAGCTTCTGCAGATTCTAAATTACCATTAAAGGATTCAGAAGTAGCTGTTGGAATATTAGCCCCTTTGAAAACATCTTTGCTTACTTTTTTATTCATTCCTACCGCATGAGCCATGATGCCCGATCCAGTATATGGAATTTCAGCCATTTCAAGTAAGCCTTGTAATGCACCATCTTCACCATAACGACCGTGAATTGCATTAAATACAATCTCTCCACCTAAGGATTCAATGTCTTTTAAAACCGTACGAGGATTAAGTTCTAATGTTTGGGCATTATACCCTTTACTTTCGAGTGCTTCCGCAATAGCAGCGCCAGTACGGCGAGATACTTCAGCCTCTTTGGAAGGGCCACCCATCAATACAATTATTTTTCTATCTTTCATTGTAAGCCTTCCTCCAATATAGCTAATAATTTTGGTCCATATTGATTAATAGAACCAGCCCCCATTGTGATAACCAGATCGTTAGGTCGCACAATTTTTGCCAATACAGCCGGTATATCATCAACAGATGGTACATAATGTACAACCTTATGTGTAGCAGCTTCAACAGCGTCAGGAATAGTACGTCCATCGATACCTGCAATCGGATCTTCACCAGAACTGTAAATATCTGTCATATATATTTCATCAGCACTTGTAAAAGCAGTGGCAAATTCATCTTTCAACAAGCTTGTACGTGTATACCGATGCGGTTGAAACACACAAATAACGCGATGTTTTTCAAGTTCTTTTGCTGCTCTTAAGGTCGCTTTAATTTCTGTTGGATGATGTGCATAATCATCGACAACCCAGACGCCAGCAACATGACCTTTTGTTTCAAAACGTCGTTTTGCACCGATAAATTTACCTAACGCTTTTGTAATAAAGCGATTTTCTACACCGCAACATTCATGAGCCACAATAAAGGCTGCCAATGAGTTTAATACATTATGTTCTCCAGGCACGCGCAAGCTGATACGGCTTATATTAATACCTTTATGATATACATCATATACCAAGGAAGAGTCCACATAATGAATATTTTTTGCTACATAATCATTATTATCCTCTAAGCCATATGTAATAAAAGTACGTTTTACGCGGCTCATAACATAACGAATATTTTCATTATCACCACATACGATAGCCTTGCCTGCTTCTGGTAACGTTTCGACGAACTCACAGAAAGCGTTTAACAAGTTATCCATAGTCTTATAATGATCCATATGATCATCTTCAATATTAGTTATAACGATAGTATGTGGACGCAATTTTAAAAATGAACCATCGCTCTCATCCGCTTCCACAACGGAAAAATGTCCTTTCCCAAGACAACTGCTACCTTTGAGATAATCTACTTCGCCACCGATAATTACCGTAGGGTCCGCATTAGCCTCCACTAAAATTTGTCCAATCATTGAAGTTGTAGATGTTTTACCATGCGCACCAGCTACTGAGATACCATCTGTTACATCTAATACAGCCTTTACAATATCAGAACGATGTAAAATGGTAATCCCTTGCTCTTTAGCGGCAACAATTTCAGGATTGTCTTCACGAATCGCTGTAGAACGAACTATGGCATCAACACCATTTACATATTCTTTATTATGACCGATATGCACCGTGGCACCCATATCTCTAAACTTAGAAATCACTGCAGATTCAGCAATATCTGAACCAGATACATCATAACCTTTTTGAATCAAAATATTCGCTATCGCACGCATACCAGATCCACCAATACCGATAAGGTGAATTTTGTGAATACCGTCTAACATAAAACCTCTCCTTGTTACTTTGCAATAGATAAAGCTAATTTTGCAATATCATGAGCCGCATTCGGTTTCCCCAATTGCAATGCTCGGTCTCCCATTTGTGCCAACAAATCACGGTTGGCCATAAACATCTCAATTTCCCCTATTAAATCGTGAGCACTCAACATTTTATCTACAATCATATGCGCCGCCCCTTCTTGTACAAAGATACGTGCATTATAGGTTTGATGATCTTCCGCTGCGTATGGATACGGTATCAATACGGATGGAATACCGCGAACTGCTAATTCTGCAAGACCTATAGCACCAGATCTAAATACTGCTAAATCGGCTGCTGCTAGTGCTTTTGGCATATCATGTAAATACGGCAAAATCAAAGATGAACTACCTAAACCATCCCCATCGGTAATGCCCA
>OKWP01000114.1_pt1 | contig 71483 bp, 66 predicted proteins | sample 1607251 | NCBI WGS metagenome assembly OKWP01 (sample SAMN07501073, study PRJEB24779) | human gut metagenome | isolation source: stool | host: human infant | place: USA: Pittsburgh, PA
TTTTTTCGGAATTATCTGTTATAAAATATTTTTTGATTTGGCTAATTTTTACTTGACTCTATATAGTTAGTCTCTCTATCATGCATCTAAATCGTCATCATCGTAGGTCATAGCTGCTTGCTCTGTCGCAACTACTGTTTTATTGCTGTTGTTGTATTTCAACTGAATAAATAATAGAGCGAAGCATAATCCTAGACCACCAAATCCAACAAGATTGAAATTTGTAAAGGCAGCGAATAAGAAACCAATGTAGAAGAATGGTTTTAGATTTGGAACATCCATCATATTGATCACCATAGCATAACCAACCACCACAATGATGCCTCCACCGATTTGTAAACCTCCAGTAATCACCTCTGGAATACTATTTAAGAAGTTGCTTACTGCTTGTGCGCTAATCATAGAAATAATCAACGTCGGAATCATTACTCGAAGGGCCTGCATGGCTAGAGCTAACAAATGCATCGCTTCTATTCCACGAAAATTACCTTCCGCTGCATAATTATCTGCCTTATGGACAAAAAAAACTGTGATTGTCCGTACAAAAATGGTCAGTGCTTGACCAGCAGCTGCTAATGGTACAGCTATTGCGATTCCTTCTCCAATTCCCTGATTAGCTGTGATAACTAAGATAGTAGAGATAACTGATGCGATCGCTGTATCCGGCGCCATAGCAAGTCCTACATTCATCCAACCTAACGCCATCATTTCCAATGTACCACCAAGAATAATACCAGTAGTTATATCTCCCAAAACAAGTCCTACCAACGTACATGCCACTAATGGACGATGTGTTTGCGCTTCGTCAAGAACGCTTCCCATCCCACAGATTCCCGCTACGATTAAGAGCAGAATTATTTGTAATCCATTCATATTTATCACTCCTTCTGCTATTTTGTTAACTCGGTTTCCAATACTTTGGAAAAATCAGCGCTGTTATCACCAGGTAATTGACGCATCTCCAGTTTTACTCCGAGATTTGCCAACTGTCTAAATGCCGTGACATTGTTTTCGTCCACACTCACTGCTTTCGTAATGTGTATACGATCTTTTTCAAAGCGCATTCCACCAACATTTACTTCCTTCAAATCCACTCCACCTTCAACCAATCGAACAATATCTTCAGGCTTTTCAAATAATAAAAATGCCGTTGTATTTTCATATCGAGGAGAATGATATGCTCGAATCATCTTGTCTACTGTTACAGCACTGGCCTTCATATTTGCAGGTGCGACTGACAAAACCAATGTTTTACGCATTTCATCATTCGCCACACCATCAGATACAATAATAATTCTTTCAGCAGGTCGTAACTTTACCCACTTGGTTAATACTTGTCCATGAATAAAGCGATCATCAATTCTTGCTAATACAATGTTCACAGTAAATCATCCTCCTCAGTTTCTTGTTCTTGAATTACTTTAATCTGTTCCGAAAATACTTTGAAACTTTCTTGATTGATAGTTTTCAATGCACCTGTTAACTCTGAAATGGATAGGGCTTCTTTCAAAGCACCAGCTTCCAAAAGTACCGGAAGATTCACACCAGTTACAATATCCATGTTTTTTTTGTCAAAAACCAATTGTGTCGCTGAATTGTACGGGGTTCCTCCGAAGACATCTACCATGAATAAGACTTCTTCTTCAGGGGGAAATTGTTCTAACTGTTGTTGAAATTTTTCTTGTAACTGCGGAATTCCTTCTCCCTTTAAAAAGGGAATTGCAACTATCTTTTCATCTTTACCAAAAATCATTTGAAAAGCATCTAATAATCCGGTGGATAATTGTCCATGTCCACTTACAATAATTGCTGTCATCTACTTCTCTCCTCTCTACAATGAATAAAGCAATTTGTGTGCCAAACAGTGTTTCAAAATTCATATATCCTTCTAAATATTGTTCTACCAATCCATTTTTATTGAAAAAAAAGCAAGTATATCAGAAAATAAAACACTTTCTGAAACGCTTGCTTTTTACCCTTACTAGTTTTAAAACACTTTTTACAGTTCTGAAACACTTTTATCATCTATTAACATTTCTGCTATAAAAATTTTTTCATCTTTTGAAACTTTCAATTGTAATCCTTCCTCAATCCGTCGTAAGCTCTCTTCCACATGATCTAGTATCTCTGATACTTCTTTGGAAACAGTCTCCTCAAAACTCAATGGCGTCTGTTTAATCACGCGCTCAAATACAAAGGCCGTGTGAACAACTAGCTTAATAATTTGTGAATTAGGAAATGAAACACCTAATACTGATCCCAAATCCGAAACCCACTCTAAAAGCATATCAGTTACATGGTATGGATTCAGATATACCAGGTATGTTTTTAGTGTGTCTTCACACAGATCCTTGACTACGATATTCTTCTGACCAGTTTTATCCAAGGGTAGATTTGTCACACCAATCACCTGTTTTAATATCTCTTCTCCAGTACCTTCAATTAAGTACTCCAAAGAAATGTGAGGTGCGTCTATCTTCGGATCTTTCGTACCTACGCTAGCAATTATTTGAAATTTTTCTAAAAGTTCTGGAATTTTTTCTTTCAATTTTAATGCAGAAACCGTTAACACTTGAATAGCATCGTCTGTTGAATCATAGATAATATTTGTAATTAAGCCCTCTATTTTCTTTGCTGTTCCACTACCGGTTGTACAAATTGACAAAATCGCTTTAGGCTTACCTCGACTATCATCATGCAAATGGATTGAAGCAAAAAAATCCTTTTTTACTGAATCATAAACTGCATTCAAATCAAGATCCATATAGTTAATTTTTCGAACAACATCAAGCACAATCGAAGTAGTAACGTTAGGAATCGTTCTAATTTTAACACCGCTTGTCTGTTCCAATCGTTCTCCCATCATCGCCGGTGATCCCATGTCCACCAACATCAAGACCCCTTTTCCGCAGTCAAGCGCTTTGACTTTTTCAACCATCGCTTCAAATAATTCTTGCGGTGAAAGCGTCAGAGGCATATTTAACGCTTCGATTGGTGCTGCTCCTAAAAGATCAGTAGCCACCTCTACCATTGAAGTAGCAGTAGTATTCCCATGAGCTACAACTAAAACACTCACCTTTTGGGTTTCATCAAGTGTTTCAATGGATGCAATCAACATCGTTAAATAAATGACTTCAATTTCAGGAATCAAAAGATTGAACTCATTCTTGATTTCTTGTTTAAATAATAAAGCGACTTGATACTCCTTATCGTGCTCACGCTTGACTTCTTCAATCTCACTATCAATTAAGATGTTGGATTGTTTTCCCCGCCTTAAATACGCATCAATATGCATACCAATGTAGTAAATAAAACGACGATCAAAATGGCAATCCAACTCTCTTTCAGCAATTTTTTTCAAACCTTCAGCAAACATGGGTATCTTTTTATCGACAAATTTTAACAAATTATAATTCGCACTGTTTTCTTTTACAAAATTGCGTATATATAGATGCAAGTCTGTTAAAATATATTGGTGAATTTTCTCTTCATCAATTCCTTGGTCCATTAATACCTTGACTTTCTCTTCAATTGATTCATAGATATTAAACTCATTGAACTCTTCATTCGACAAACTGGCTTGTTCTTCTGGATAGATCACGGTCATCACACTGATCAAGCCTGACAATTCCTTGGCTTTTTCGAGATTGGTACGACTTGATGCCCAATCAGATTGGATTTCAGCGGGCAAATCGCGTAAACGAATCTCGATCTCCTCAGTTTGATGTAAATTGTTAAGAAAAGCCTGTGCACAAATTAGTTGTACATGTGATTTCAATTGACCAACATTACCAAAATTCGCAGCTTGAATCAAAGCGCTAAATACATCAATATTAATTCGCATCGTCTTTTGTATGCGCTTGGACTCATTTCCAAATAAGAACTTGATTAATTCCACTCGCTCCTTTATTGAGCGCTCCCGTAAGGAAGGAATCATAATCGTCATTGGAATTCTTCTTAGAAAAGTCCCTAATAAAGCTGAAGAAGGATTTTCTGTTGTTGCACAGATTATCAATACCTTAGCATGCCGTTTTACGTTATTCTCACCTAATCGATTAAAGGTTCCGTTATCGATGAAATAAAAAAGCATTTCCTGTCCTTCTGGTGGTAAACGATGCACTTCATCTAGTAACAAAATTCCACCATCCACTTGTTCAACTAAACCTGCATGATCTTCTTCAGCACCGGTAAATGCTCCTTTGCAATAGCCGAAAAGATGTGACAACAGTAATTGTGGATTATGATAGTAATCAGCACAATTAAAACTTTCAAAGGGGGCTTCTTCTGGGAATATATTTTCATACTTCGCGTATTCAAAGATTCGATTCGCAAAAAAAGTTTTCCCTGACCCGGTAGGACCTAATAACAACATATGTAAGCCAAAAGGAGGGTAATATACCGCCGCCTTGGCTTGCGAAATCGGTTTTTTCAAACTTCCATCATGACCAATTACACGATCAAAAGGATTTTTCTTTATTCTTTGAACTTTTACAGATTTATTATTGTGATCAAAAGCTAGTAACTCTTGTAGGCTTTTCACTTCTGTTTCTTGCGAAATGGTCGTTTCAAATAGTTCTTCAATGAGTATAGTTGGAAAATATTTCACTGGATAAGTCTTTACCTTGATCAGTTTCTGGGCCCGAACTAGCTTATTAAGTTCTAAACTTGCATTAGAGCGAGTCAATTGCAAAGCAGAAGCGATTTCTTGTGCAGAACTCCCCTCACCAGAAAGAATCTGATCCTTTGAGGCGTTCTGCCAAATTTCTAACAATTTTTGATACACTTTATCGATCCGTTTCACCATCTACACCTCAATTATTGATACACTTTTTCTCATTATATCCTAATGCAAAAAAGTTGCCAATGCGTGGTAGAAGCCATTCTCATTATTTCCTCTAGTTACTATATCTGATGAATGTTTCACTATTTCAGGCGCATTCCCCATTGCAACACCAACACCAGCTTTCACAAGCATCGGTAAATCATTATAGTTATCACCGATCGCTAAAATTTCTTTTAAATCAACGTGAAGCGCCTGTGCAATCAAAATCATAGCTGTCAATTTAGATACTTGCTGATGAGTTACTTCTAGATAGGTTTCTTTCGACCGATAAAAAGAAACATCCAAGAGTTCAGATTGTCTTAGCTTATCTTCTGCTATCTCTAGCGTTTCTGGGTTTCCCATTAATAAAAATTTATGGACAGGATGATAGTCTTTCAAGAATTCTTTTAAGTTCACTATTTTTGGCCGCATTTCAGTGATGGTGGCTTCTTGGCAGTGCCACCTATCGAGAGCTTCAACATACCAATGTTCATCAGAATAAACACTAATACTAACATCCACACAATGCTGTTTTACTAGTTTATAAATAAGCAATGCGTCTAAGCGTTCTACTGGTAAACTATACAGTGATACAAATTGTTTGTTCTTCTCTTCTCGAACAATTAGTGCACCGTTATAGCAAACTAATGGCGTTTTCAGCCCTAACTCCTTCGTTACTTTCGTCATCGCTAGTGGTGGTCTTGCTGATGCTAAAACTGTTGGAATACCAACATTGTTCATTCTTTGAATGATTTCTTTTGTCTCACCTGTCAATTGATGTCGTTCATCCAGCAAGGTCCCATCAATGTCACTAAAAACTAACTTAATCGTACTCATACTATCCCTCCTAATGCTTTTGATCAGTTAAAAAGACTTCCCGAAGCTACACGATTCGTTATTTTCACATCTAATACAAGATATTGGTACTCTTTTCAAACAACGCTAATTGATTTGGTTTTAGCTCTTGGTCGGTAATAAATACGTCAATATCTTCATATTCGCCACCCCTGAACGTTGACTGTTTTTGAAATTTTTGCTGCTCTGAAATCAAAACAACCTTGCGCGTTCGTTGAATTACTTTGCGTTTAATTCTAGCGTTCTGCTTTTCCTTAAAATAGAAACCATCTTCTTCAAGACTCGCAGCCCCAATTAGACTTAGATCAAACTTCACTTGACCTATTTGTTCCAATGCTTCCTCACCATAGAAAAAACGGTTCTTATCATCAAATTTTCCACCTAAAACGGTCAAGTTAATTAAGGGCTGATTTGCAAGTACAAATGCATTATCAAGTGCGTGGGTGTAAATTTGACAAGGTACTTTTATATTTTGCGCTACCTGTAAAAGTGTTGTTGACACATCGATGAAACAGACACTGTTCGGTTGAATCTGTTTTACAGCAAGCTGAGCCATCCTTTGTTTTTCCTGCGAAAGCTGATTTAATCGCTCAAAGTAATTTAAAACCTGTAATTTTTCTTCAGGCATTATGATGCCACCATGCGTACGGATTACTTTTCCGTTTTCAACCAATTGGATAATATCTCTTCTAGCGGTATCTCTGGAAATGCCAAACTGCTCTACGATTTCTTGGGTGCTAACCTCCCCTTTGTCCTCCAGCATCAACATAATTTTTTTGAGACGTTTCTCTTGATACAATTTCAACCCCTCGCTTTCATCCATATAGTAACATTTCCCATAAGCGTTTAAAAGTTTTTTTAAGTGTTTTTATGTATTTCGATAAATAAAAAAGCATAAATGCGCACATTTATGCTTTCAAATTGTATTCTTATTTACTAATTGCCAGAAATCTATTTATAGTCTCAATCTCTGGCATCGAGCAAAGTGCACCTTTCTTTGTGGTTATCAATGAAGCTGCTGCATTAGCGAATATCAACATCTCAGTTAGCTGTTCTTTCGTTAATTCTTTTAGTCCCTGCTCAAGAATATATTGAAGTACGCACCCACAAAAAGTGTCTCCTGCACCAGTAGTTTCGATGGTCTGTTCATTCTTAAAAGCACGAACTTCAATCATATCTTCTTCGTAATAAGCGCGACTTCCCTTATCCCCCATCGAAACAAGGAGCAATTCAATCGGATATTTATCTCTAATTTTTTTAACCCCTTTTGAATAATCCTCTTCTCCTGTAAGCCATTGAATTTCGTTGTCTGATATTTTAAGAATATCACAATAGCTAAGCCCAACTTCTACTTGTTTTCGAGCCTCTTCTAAATTCTCCCATAATGGTTCACGAATATTGGGATCAAATGAAATCAAGCAATCATTACTTTTAGCGATAGTCAGTGCCTTTTTCGTTGCATTGCGTACTCCTTCATGGGTCATGGAAAGTGTTCCAAAATGGAAAATCCTTGATTGCTTGATTACCTCTTCATTTACTTCCTGTTCTGTTAATTGCATATCTGCTCCTGGATTACGACAAAAAGTAAAGTCTCTGTCTCCGTCTTCCCCAGTATGCACAAAGGCTAAGGTGGTGTGAACATCTTCGTCAAAGTACAGATTGCTCATATCGATACCCAATTTCTCAGCCTTTTCTTTCAAAAACCAACCAAAATTATCATCACCGACTTTTCCAATGAACGCTACATTGCGATCAAATTTTCTTAACATCGCTAATACATTACATGGTGCGCCACCAGGATTCATTTCCAATAATGGATTGCCTTGATCACTTAGACCGTTTTGAGTAAAATCAATTAGAATTTCGCCCAGAGCGGTTACATCAATCGTTTTCATTTTCATCCTCCATATTCAAATGCTCGAAGATGTATACTTTCTTCGAGCAATTGGCTACATTGTTTTCGTTAATTCCCATGTATCAAGCTGATCGATCACAAGTGTGCCCTCAGCAACAGAAACATAGTTCTTATTTTGATCCTCTTTAGCAAAAACATTTAGACTGTGATTCGTTTTATAGTCATCTGTGAAAATTTCTATAGAGGATTGATCTACAAACAAATGTATCTTTAGTGTTGCTTTATCCTTTAGTAGCAAATTACTTTTTGTAGTTCCTTGGCTCCAATCATCTGAGTTGTCGCGGGAAACTGTCAGAATCTGCTTTCTTAAATCGAATGTCACAATCGTAGCTAGATGATCGTTGCTCCTCAAGCGTAGCTCAAAGGAATCAGCTGTACTGTTAGCAAGATCAATCGTCATTTTCAGTTCAAAACAATTACCGTTAGCTGTAGGAATCAAGAATTCGCCTTTTTCAATAATGGACTTTTCATGAATCGCTTCGGCTGATTTTCGAATAGATCGCAGCTCTTCTATAGGCACAAACTTCAATGTATTATCCGAATCAAGGATTGCTTCTCGCGGAAGGTTAAAAGAACCACACCAGCCTTCTTTGAAGGTTGGCCCCCAATCCTTCCACCACGGCATCCAATCCCAACCATTTGCCCAAGCAACAAGTATGCGTCTGCCGGATTGATCTACAAATGATTGCGGCGCATAATAATCAAATCCCCAATCAATATTTCCTACAGTTGTATAATTGAATTTACCAGTTTCGTAATTCATATCTCCGACTAAATAAATACTCGTTCGTTCCTTCACTCCCATTGGAGAAAACGTTAGAACATACTTTTCTCCGTTGGCATTTTTCAATGGGAAAAAATCGGGACATTCCCACATATAGCCAAATTCTCCTCGACTTTCTGCAAGAACATTAAAGAAGTCCCAATCCTCTAAATTTTTTGAACGATACAATAGTGCTTGTCCAAGCTCATCCTTTTTCCCACTACATACCAAATAGAAATAATCTTCATGCTTCCAAACTTTTGGATCACGAAACTCGCCCACATCATAACCAGTTGGCGGAGCAACAATAACCGGATTCTTTTCACTTTTGACAAAATGGATACCATCATCGCTGTAGGCCAGACACTGATTTTGAACAAACCCGTCTCCGTAGTTTGTCGAGGCGGTGTATAAAAGGTAGAGGCGCCCCTCATATTCAATTGCACTTCCAGAAAAACAGCCACCTTTGGGATGATTGTCATAGGTTTCGCTTGGCGCCAACGCAAGAGGTAAGTATTCCCAGTGCAGCATGTCATCACTGATTGCATGTCCCCAGTGCATGGATCCCCAATAGGAGTCATAAGGATTGTATTGATAGAAGAAATGGTACTTACCTTTAAAATAAATGAGCCCATTCGGATCATTTAGCCAGCCTTCTTCAGCCATAAAATGATACTTTTGGCGCATTGCCCCCTTCCCTACTTCTGATCTTTTCTTATCTATTTCAGCTTGAGCACGAACAATATTTTTTTTCATTAATTCAATGGACAAGAGAATCCCTCCTAACTTTAACCATCACTTTTCAACCATAAAACTATTTCGTACATTTAATTCTCAATTCTGTTTTTGGATCAAAGAAATGTCCCTTTGAGATTTCTAACGCTAAACGAACAACCTCACCTGGACGATGAAAATCTCTAGCATTAACTTTAGAAACAAATTCTGTTTCATCAATTTTGCTGTATAACAATGTTTCTGATCCTAAAAGCTCTGATACGACAATCGTTGCATCTATTGCTGACTCAATAACTGAATCCAAGACGATCTGTTCACTTCGAATATCTTCTGGTCGAATACCGAAAATCAAGTCTTTTCCTTCATAGCCCTTTGCCACGAGTACTTTATTCTCACCTTCTGGCACTTTCAACTTGAAATTTCGTCCACTAGTGATGTAACCATTTTTTAAGGTCACATTGAAAAAATTCATTGCAGGTGAACCAATGAAACTTGCAACAAAGACATTTTCAGGTAAATCATACACTTCTTTAGGACTACCAATCTGTTGAATCAAACCATCCTTCATAATGACGATCCGATCCGCCATTGTCATCGCTTCTGTCTGATCATGAGTGACATAAATGGTTGTCGTTCCTAAGCGTTGATGCAATTTTGCGATTTCAGCACGCATGGATACACGTAGTTTTGCGTCCAAATTAGACAAAGGTTCATCCATCAAAAAGACTTGAGCATCACGAACAATCGCACGTCCTAAAGCAACACGTTGACGTTGTCCGCCAGATAAAGCCGCGGGTTTTCTCTTTAGATACTCCGTTAAGCCTAAAATTTCCGCCGCTTCTTCTACCTTCTTTTTAATCTCATCTGTTGGATATTTTCTGAGCTTTAAACCAAAAGCCATATTGTCAAAGACGGTCATATGTGGATAGAGCGCATAATTTTGAAAGACCATTGCGATATCACGATCCTTCGGTGCTACATTATTGATAACTCTATCACCAATTTTCAATTCTCCTTCAGTGATATCTTCAAGACCTGCTACCATCCGAAGGGTTGTAGATTTCCCACAACCAGAAGGACCTACAAAGACGATAAATTCCTTTTCATCAATTTCTAAATTGAAATCAGTTACGGTATAATTCTCCGCATTTGAATATTTTTTATAAATATGTTGCATGGAAAGTGTTCCCATCGTTTTTTACCCTCACTTTTTTACTATTAAGCAATGCTAAACTCTAAAGATAGTTTAATAGTGCTTACCTGAATTCGTTCAATATAGAATGCTTAGCTGGAGTCGGAGTCGCTCTAAAGGCATTGTCTTCTTTATCAAGGTCAACTTGTGCTTCAGAACCAGAGTCGAGCACCGTATTTCCAAAAGACTGTCTTTCAATTAATACCGTCTTGACCTCAAGAGCCTCAGTTGCATCATTGGTCAATAAGGCTTCTACTTGTGATGCAAAACAGGAATCACTGGATGTTAATTCTGATTTTGTAGCGACTATATGATTATTAGAAATATAATTTCCATTACCAGTAACAACATGGATAATTACAGGAATTGCTCCTTTTGGTAAAATTTGATCCTTGTCAATAATTTCAGAAAAATGGTTGCCAATCACCGTGTTGCTGTTACCATTGATTGATAAAAGTCCGAAGGTATCATCTAAACCGTTATTCCTTCCTTGCAACGGTGCCCAAGGTTCATGATCATGCAAAAGATGGTTGGATGAAATAGAATTTTCGGAGCTATTTTTATCTAAAATAACCATTCCTGGGTAAAAGGCATGAAGTCTGTTATTGCTAATAAGTGAGCGAGTAACTCCTTCAAGATGAATACAGCTAGCTCCTCTAGGGAAAACATTATTTGCAGTCACTAGCAGGCCACCAAAATTCTCTGCATAAATGGAATAGCCCTTGAAACCTGCACCAATCAAATTATCTGTCACCTTCGACGCCTGTCCCCAACCACGTAATTCTATACAGCTTCCACATTCCGCGATAAAATTATCATGAATTGTAAGTGCATCCGCGTGATAGGAAATAATTCCATGCTCCAAATAGACAAATCCCATGCCTGTAATTCGAAACGAATCATTCGCACTGGCAACGTGTATTCCCGTTTTCCCATTTGTATAAGTGTTTTCTGGATTCGTTTCATCCGAACCATCATCGACAAAGTGTAAGCCGTCGATACAAAAATTTGAAAATTCAACAGAACTAATTCGCGGATCACCGCTACGCTGAATGTAGAATGCCGCGCCAGCAGCCTCTTCTTTCGATGAACCCGACAGATCAACAAGAATGCGACTGCCGCCAGGCCAAAGCTCATGTAGATCACCCCATTCTTCCTCCGGCACATTATAACGGATACTAGAAGAAGTAAAGCCATGTCCAGAACCCATGATCTTCAAGAAGCTAATATCAATAACGACCTGTGTTTTCAAGTGATAATCACCTGGTGGAATATAGATGACTGCCCCTGGTTTCCCTCCATCATTTTCATCAATCTCTTTTTGTCTTTTTTTAATGTCTAAAAGAATATTGTTAATGACTTCGCCAATATCGTTAAATGGATCTCCCATTGCCCATTGGGTTACATCATAATAATTTTTACTCACCATTACTCCTCCTGATGAGCGATTCTTTAATTAGAATCGCTCTTTTGTTCCTTCTTATACGTTTTCTCTAGCTCTTAACTGAACCTGCGGTAATCCCTTGAACAATGAATCGCTGTGCTACGATTGATAAAACCATTACAGGTAAACTAAAAATTAGAGCTCCCGCACACATCGGACCCAAGTCCATACTATAAGCTGATAAAAATTCGGATAATCCGACCGTAAATGTTTTTGCCTCTGTACTAGTCAATAACAACGACAATAAAAATTCATTCCAAGATAGAAATAGCGTAAATACAAAGGCTGTAGCCAAACCTGGTGTACAGATTGGCAAGATGATTCGAATAAATGTCTGGAGACTTGAAGCCCCATCCATACAAGCTGCTTCATCAATACTTGTTGGAATCCCTTCATAGAAACCGAGCATGACCCACATAACAAAAGGCATATTTATCGCTGCATAAACGATGATTAAGGCAACTCTCGTATCATACAAACCAAGATTTGTAATCAACTCATAGATCGGTACAGCAATACTCGATGTAGGAATCATTTTTAAACACAACACGACAATAATCAAAAAGGTGGCAATCTTAGCTCCTGAACGTTGAATGGCATAAGAAGATAACGCCCCTAAAATTACTGCAATCAAAGTACTGCAAACAGCAACTAAAAAACTATTAAAAATGTAATGAAAAGCAGGCATTCGTTCGAACAAACCAGTGAAATTTTCCACAGATAGAACTGTTGGAAAAAATTTAGCAGGAATTGAAACAACCTCAGCACCTGGCTTGAAGGATGAACTAATCAAGTACAGATAGGGAAACAACCAGACTACAGCACAGACAATCGCTAAAATAATCAGTAATTTACTTTGAACACTTCTTTTTTTCTCCACTTGCTATCCCCTCCTACACCGATTGTTTTTTCTTCGGATTCCATAGTCCTTGCATGAACACAAGAGTGAACACAACGAGTACTACCACAAGTATTAATGCCATCGCACTTGCATACCCGACTTTGTTATATCTGGTCAGCGTTTTATAGATGACAACACTGATAAGTTCTGATGAATTGTTCGGCCCACCCTGAGTCATCGCCCAAACAATATCAAACGTTCTTGCAGCATCAATAATTCGGATGGATAATGCGGTTAATAATACTGGTTTAATATTTGGTAGTTTGATTTTAATAATTTTTTGCCACCAATTTGCCCCATCAATCGTAGCCGCTTCAATCATGCTTCCATCAAGTCCTTGAAGACCGGCAAGAATCATCAGCATCATGAACGGGGTCGTTAACCAAATATCCGCAAAACAACAAGCCAATAACGACCATTTCTCATCCGCAAGCCAAAGGATCTGGTTCGAATTTTCAAGAAGACCAACATTTACTAATAGTTGATTGATAATGCCAAACTGCGCGCTCAACATTAACTTCCAAATCAAACCAGCCACTAGCGGTGCAATCATTAGCGGGGTCAAAATGAGTGACCGGATGACCTTGTTCCCTTTAAAGTTTTCTTCAAAAACTAACGCTAAGATCGTTCCTAATATTAGTTCGACAACAACAGCAATAAAGATGTAGACAAGCGTATTTTTTAACGGCTGTAAAAAGCTTTCATTTCCAAAAGCTTTAATATAATTGTCAAAACCAACAAACTCCTTCATACCATTTGGATCAAAGCTATATAGACTATCAAAAGCCATTTTGAAAATCGGGTAAATCATAAAAATCCCCATAAATAATGCGCCTGGTAAAAAGAAGGCAAGCACGGTTTTTCTGGATATCAACTGCATGGTTTTTCCTCCTTGTTCTTGTCTTACTCTATGATGGTCTCAATTTCAGATTTCGCATCTTTAAGAGCATCTTTAGGAGTCGCTTTTCCAGATAACGCCGACTGAACAGCTTTCGCTAACACTTCTTCAATTTCTGTCCAATAAGGAGTAGCAGGCCTATTTTGAGAGTATTCATTATCTAACGTTTCTAATACAGCCCCGAGATGCTCATCGCCTGCTTGTGTTTCATACTTTTCATATACGGACGTTCTCCCTGCGATCTTCAATGAACCTTCAGTCATATATTTCTCGTTATTGTCATACATAAATTTCAGATATTCGATTGCTGTCTCTTGATTCTCAGAATTTTTCATCACACATTGATACCATGGGCCTGTCGTAGCAGCTACACCAGCAGAGCCGCCAATCATTGGTGCTACACCAACTTTTTCCTTATTCAGTTCATAAGCGGCCGGATATTGATGGCTCCAGTTTAATTGCATCGCAAGTTTTCCATTATTAAACATTTCCTGAGCCTCAGTAGATGCGACAGATAGCGTTTCTTCAGGTGCGTAGCCCTTTTCATAGAGATCACATAGATATTGCAACGCATCAACATAAGGTTTTTCATCAACCAATACTTCATTATCCTTACCTAAAACTAATGGTTTTGCTCCAGCCTGTGATGCTTGATCAAGGAAACTACAAACCGTATCTCCAGATGCCATCCCGAAAACGGCGGTTCCATACATATCATCTTTAGTAAAGAATTCCGCACATTCTTTGTATTCTTCCCAAGTAGTAGGGACTTTTAAATCGTGACCATATTTCTTGTTGAATTCTGTTTTATTTTTCTCATCTTCAAAGAGATCTTTTCTATAAATGAGTACTTTACTATTAATCCACATCGGAAGTCCTAACAACTTATCATTCAACGTCCCACCATCTTCAAGTGTCGGAAGAAAATCAGAAGTGATCTTGTCATCCACTGATTTATTAAGTGGTGTTAATGCGTTCTCAAAAGCGGATAACCAGAGAACGTCCAGACAAACAACATCATGCGCCGCTGATTTTGATTTCACTTCTGTCGAAACTTTGTCATACATTCCAGAATAAGGAACTGAATCGACCACTACCTTATAACCTGTTTCCTTTTTGAAAGCATCAGCAGTACTATTAGCGATCTTCTCAGCAGGACTTCCACTTTCTACAAGGACTGTAATTGTCTTGTCCTTTCCTGCTTCTTTACTTTCCGAACCATTTCCACAAGCAGAAAGTACTAATGTGCTTACCAGTGTCAAAGCCGCTAAAGCAAACACGCCAAATCTCTTTTTATTCTTTTTCATTTTTCCACTACCTTTCTTTTCGACCATTTAAAAGTTAAATGCAAATGACAATCAATTATTCCAGCAATACATTCAAACCTAATCTTGGCGGCTTTTTTGAACCGCTTTCATTACAAATCTATACACAGTGCTAAAAAGGAACCGAGTTAATCTTAGTTGATTCACTACCTCCTTTTCATTTTTGTAAGCTCTTTCTAACACCCTACGCCGTAAGTATAAAATATGAAATTATCAATGTCAAACGTTTTCAAAAATATTTTCTCTAATTCGTCAAAATAGAATTAGAAATCAAAAAGGGACGAACGAAACTTAGTTTAAAAAATAGCAGTTATCGATAGCATACTCTTTCTTAGCCAAAAAAAAATGTTTTAATATTGAAATTAAAATGACGCAGTACAATGAAAATATTTTCATAAATTGCTTGAAATTATCTATTCCACATTGTATGATAGCCGTATGATAACTAGACAGCAACTTACAAACGCTTCCACTCGAAGCATTACGGTCATTTAAGTTACATAAACCATCAGGCAAAGAGAGGCTGCACAAATATGGACAAAGTGGGAATAAAGGCGATTGCAGAAAAAAGTGGTGTTTCCCTAACTACTGTTTCAAGATATTTTAATAAACCAGAGCTGCTATCACAAAAAACAAAAGATAAAATACAAGCAGTGATTCAAGAATTAAATTATAGTCAGGATAATGTTGCCAGAATATTAGTAACAGGCAAATCTAATCTTGTAGGCGTCATTTTCCCTCAGTTACACCTTAGCTTCTACACAGAATTGCTGAACCAGCTAATTCAGTTTGGAGAAGAAAAAGACTACAGTTTTATCGTTTATACCTCAAGAGATACGAAAGAAGAAGAACTAAATGTCATCGACATGTTAAAGTCCTATCGTGTAAAAGGGATTATTTTATTAAGCCATATTCTGGATTCCGAGGACATTGAAAAATTGGATGTCCCTATCATCTCAATTGAGCGTGCTGGTGGAGATTTTTGCCAAATCAATAACGATAATTATACTGGTGGCAAGCTTGCTGGGGAAAAATTGATGGCTGACGGATGCGAAGTATTGATCCATATTAACAACGGATATTATGATGATTGGCCTTCCTTCAAACGAATTGTGGGATTTGAATTTTCAGTGAAAGATACGCTTCATGAAACAATCATTCGTGAAGAACTGACCGACCCATATTCTGAAGAAGCATCCTCTACTATGTCTGAGGTTTTAGATAATTTACTTGAAAAATATCCGAATAAAAAAATGGGCGTTTTCTGCTCAAACGACGATATTGCAAATATGCTTCAAAGGGACTGTATTCGAAAAGGGATAAAAATACCAGAAGAGTTAGAAATAATCGGGTATGATAATTCCCCAGTATCTGACAACGCTATTTATCCTATCACCTCAATAGATCAAAATATTCCATTGATGGCAGAAATAGCTGTAAATTCATTAGATACTTACATTCCTCACGAAAATGTAGTAGCTGCGAAACTGATAGAAAAGGGAACCACCCTTTAGGAAATTTAACAGAATATATTGTATAAATCGTGTGAGTAAAGACTAATATTAAGTAGTTGCTTTGCGGTTTTTCTTTTTCTAAATAGAATCAGACGACTGTTCCTCTAAGCCCCACTATCAATGCTCTTCTAGCAACATCGTTCGTTGCGAATGATCGTCGATAACTCATAGCTTCTTAACCTGAAAATTTACTAAATCATTCGTTACTCGACATTCATGATAATCAACAAAGAACGATTCTTCCTGACGTTGAATAATCGTGATTGTTCTTTTGGACACAAAAATAACCCAATCCTCTATTACGACGATTGGGTTTCATAATAATAATATATATTTGTAAACCTAGTCAGCTCTGGATAATAACGAAAAATTTATCTAAGCAATTAGAATTGATACATTATTTGCTTGAAGTTACATAGATAAATTTATTACTCTGAAAAAGGTGGTATTTAGTCGAGTTCTTCGCTACCGTGTAAGACAATATTTACTAATTTATCTCTTAAAACGGTTAATTTTTTGTTTACCTTTGAATCCACATTATACTTTTTCTCTAAGTACCATATAAAATCACCGATCACCGTATCAAACATAATTAATGAATCCAGAACGGAAAATAGTTCAACTTCGGTGTACTCTGTTTCATAATAGTTTGAGTTCATATTTCGTATTTGTAAATTATTGGAATGTATCTCTGTCGACAGATTCTTATATCTTGATTTCCAAAATGTTGAATACGTTTCAACATTATCTAAAGAATAAAATTGATCTATATATTCCATTAATTCAGTAAAGTTACTTATCGGTTTATCAGAATATAAATTAGCCCAATATCTACTGGATTTCTTTACAGCTTGTTTTTTTGCAATGTCATCTACAACTTGTCTAAATACTGATTCACTACGCAACATTTCTTTTGCTTCTTCGGCTTTTTCTTTACTGGATACAGATAAAACCTTAATTCTTTGTAGTAAAGAATTGTATTCATAAGAAATCACTCTTTTACTAATTAATTCAATATCATTTCCTAACAATATAAACTCTAAACACCCTTGTAATTCAAAAATAGTTCGCATAAACACATCCGCATTTTCAGCTTGATTATTTTCAATAAGGATAGCCATGCCTTTCCATCTTACGATCAATTTTCTAAATAAGGAAAAAAATGTACGATCATAACGATCATAATCTAAGCCGTTCCTCCCAAGAATATTACTACATTCATTAAATATACTATCTACAGTATCCGTCGCATTCTTTATCCGAGAACAAATTTCTTCTTTTGATTCCAAATACTCTCCTCCTAAATAGACCTATATACTATCATTTTTCTATCAACTATAGTTACATCTGTATCTATTATTTTATCGAGACACCATTTACAATCATACTTATCTATCATGTCACTTGTATCTATCAAATATCTCTGTGACAGTAGTTTACTTCCACTTTGTAAATTAAAGCTGTAATTTTCCTGCAAGCAAAAAAGATCAATCATACCTTCTAGAGTACGCTCTTGGTCAAGGTTCACCAGAAAAATTTTCTAATTGACTAACTTTACCTTTTTATTTAAAATAGTAGTCGTATGATAGGTAATTAAATAAAAAAGGCACTTGGTCTACTAGCTCCAACTAGTCTACCAAGCCCTGATTAAGTCACTTCCGATGACCAATCAAGTTGCCCTTAGTCAATGGATGCCATTGACAGTAAATATTTTACTCAATTTCAAGAGAAATATCTAGTGTTTTATTACTAGTTTCTCTGTAATTTAATTGTTTAAAATTTTCAGGAATATGTTTATATCCTGTTTATTAAGGCTAAGCAACAGTATTGGTAGGAGACCAATGCTGTTTTTTTATTGGTTTCCTATCATACTTTTTTTGCAGAGTAGTAAAATTCTCCTAGTTCGTATATTGCTCCACAACATATGGATAGAAAGAATATCATACTCTGCTAGAGCTGAATTATTTAACGGTATACGAGCTGCCACTCGTACTAAGTGATTTAAGCTCAATTAATGTAAACATAGTTCCATGTTTCTTCTCCTTCACATTTCGTGTGGAGGAGATTTTTATTTTCGCATGCTGAAATTATTAGTCAAATGGCATGAGTTGTTCAAACTTCTTTCTTTGTTGTGGGGAAAATTCAGTAGAGGATACCATTTCCATAATTTTATTTGTACCATTCTCCTGATCAATTAAAAGCAACAGTTTCAAGGTAGGTGCAACCTGTTTTCTAAGCCATGCCAATGTTCGTCGTAAATCATAAGGCTGCGGCTCTGAGGTCAATTTGAGTTTGTCTCTCGTTTTCCCAAGGAATAGTTTCCATTTTGGATCAGTAGTCCACTTCCTTTTACTTTGATTTTTTATGGGAGTAAGGAAGACGATATATGTATTGATGATGTTAAAAACTGTTTGTTCAAAATCTTGATGTGTAAGTAAGTCTTGTATTGCATAATACGCTCGATCATCTTTCAGGCGAATCTCATAGCGATTCTTAATGGTCGAATCTTCAAGAGCAATCCTATTCTTTACAAGTTGTTCGTAATTCTTTTGATAAAAGCAAAAGTAAATATCACTTTTTAAGGAGCCTAGATAAAGCGTTGATCCTAGAGAGCTTACCGCTTCTTCTTCATCCTCTAGCTTTCCAGAATCAATTGAGCGGAATGAACGAAATTTTGACCGCAATTCTCTTTTTTTGCACTTTTCCGCTAGATAAGGAATAGAGAGGATTCCAACTCGATCATTAATCGCCAAGTCAATACGTTTGTAATGGACTTTTTCTTTTTCACACGTAATAAAGAAATCGAACCATGTACGATTTTGAGCGACTAATAGACGTTCAAATTCTCGACACCCCTGTCCTTTGAGCTCAACAAGTGTCCCTTTTTCATCCTCCTCGGGCGATATCATTATTTGAATATCACTAAAAGCATATTTTGCTATATAACCATAGAAGGCATAGTCTTCATAAATCATATACTTCATTTTGATTCGTAAAATATTTTCACAGATGTATGGAACATCATGACTTTCAAATCGTAAACGAACATAATCAAAGACAAGTTCAAAATCATTTTCTGGATTCATTCTTTCCAAAGAAGTAAGTAGAGTCTCTTTCATTTTTTCTGATGGTATCTCTTTCTCATTTTCTATACGATTAATATGTTCTCTAGAATAGCCGCTCAAAATAGACAACTTACGTTGTGAGACACCATATCGAGTTCGTTTCCCCTTCAATACTGCACTAAAATTTATAGCATTCTCCTCCATAGAAATAAGTGTGAAGTAAATAAATATACCTCACACCTTATTGATTTAGTAGAAAAACTGTTGTATCAAGCGTTTCTACGTTTATTTTGTTCGAAATGTTGTATTTACTACCCCCCTAGTTAGATACTAGGGGTTAACGCTTTGGGACGCGCAAGCGCGTCCCAAAGACAAGCTTCCAGCTCGCCGCCCACGCTGGGGCGTGTTCGTCGGCTGGGCTTGATTGGACAATTGATCAATGGGTTCTTTTTTTATCTTACTTAATAAGGTAAAGTAGGAAATAAGACACATCCTTTTTTCGAATGTGTCTTCTCTATACGCATATCAATTTTCTGCTAACAGTTCTGCTAACGACTTGCTAACACTTGATTGATTTTGTTAGCTAATTTGCTACCATAAAATTCCATTTTGGTGACTCGATGAAGGACTATTTATCGTTGATATAAAGCTATTCTGTTCTATTTGAGTGTATTTAGGTGAAATTTACTCATTAAACTTCTAAGCGGACGGTCGGGGGTTCGAATCCCTCCTGTGATGTTTTCAACTATCCTTTAACTGCTAACCAATTGGCTAGCAGTTTTTTTATTGTCCTAAAGATAATGAATATTTCTGCTTTTAGTCTCTCTCTAACCGACTTTTATACTAGTAAACAAAAAATCTCTCCTATACAAATAGGAAAGATTTGGAATATTTACGAGAAAGCTAATTTGGATCACTCTTGTTACTAGATGGATTTACACCGCATTCTTCAATAAATAGGAATAAGCGGCTCCATAGACTCCCGCATCATTGCCTAATAAAGCTTTTTTTAAAGAGAAGTGATTCCTTATTTGCGGAAAAACATAATTTTCCAACTTCTCCTTTAACGGATCTAATAGAGAAGCTCCTGCTTCAGATAATCCACCGCCAATAATAATTTCTTCCACATCAATCGTGTTCATAATCCCCGCTAACGCTTGGGCTAAAACAGTCAGAAACTCATTCAAAACCTCTTTAGCCGCCTCGTCGTTCTGAGCGGCTTTTTCAAAAATGATCGGCGGAGTAATTGCTGGCCAAGATTCATTTAACTGCTCCAGTTTTATTCGCATAGATAGCACGAGACCATTCGCAGAGGCAAAGGTTTCCAAGCAATTTCTGCCCCCGCAGCCGCATAGTCTGTTCTCATTAGATCGAATAGGAATATGGCCGATTTCGCCTCCGGCAGAATGACAGCCATTTAATACTTCTCCATTCAGGATAATACCGCCACCTACTCCCGTGCCCAAAGTAACAAAAAGCAGATTTTTTCTACCGCGGGCAGCCCCTTTCCACATTTCACCTAAAGCTGCTGCATTCGCATCATTTAGTAAACAAGCCTCAATGCCCAATTCATGTTTGATTATTTTCTTCAAAGGTAGCTGCGCCCAGTCAAGATTGACTGCTCTGACAACAGTCTCTCCGTCTGACGAGATCGCTCCAGGTACACCAATTCCGATTCCTTCGATCTCTTTTAACGTATCTTTGTCTATCGAACGGTAGATAGATGAACCGATTTCAGCCGGAATAAACCTTCCTTTCTCAGAAATATTTGTTGAAATCGACCACTTTTTTTCAATTTTCCCTTGCGTATCCATCAATGCAAATTTGATGGCCGTCCCGCCAATATCTACACCAATTATCTTTTTATTTTGCTTTTCCAAGGAAACCTCCCCTAAACAAAATTCCGCAAATAATGGGCACTTTGTCTAACCGAACGTTTGACATCTTCATAATCAGATTCGTATGCACGATCTTCAACTTCGATACAGGTGTATCCGTTGTATCCAATATCGGTCAACGCGGAGACATATTTTCCCCAATCCACGTCGCCTAGCCCTGGCAATTTAGGCGACATATACTCCAGCGGCGTTGCCATAATGCCTACATCCTTCAGTTTGTTTGGATACAGCTTGATGTCTTTATAATGAACATGGAATATCTTATCTTTAAATTCATAAAGGGGTTCAATGTAGTCGATGTGCTGCCAAACAAAATGAGAAGGATCGTAGTTAATCCCAAAGTTGTCACTATCCAGAATTTCAAAAACTTTTCGCCAATTACTAGGTGTTGTCATCAGATTTTGTCCACCAGGCCATTCATCCTCTGTAAAAAGCATTGGACAATTTTCAATTCCGATTTTGATTTCTTGTTCCTCCGCATATTGTATAATTGGCGGCCAAACTTTTGCTACCTCCTTCAGATTTTCAGAAACACTTTTGCTTGGCATTCTTCCTAAGAAAGTGGTCACCAAATTTACGCCTAATAGTTTGGCTGCATCGATGAGTGTATACAAATGATCAATAACTTCTTGACGTTTTTCTAGATTTTCATCTAATGGATTGGGGTAATAGGCCAACGCCGAAATTTCTACCTGTTTTTTCTCGCAATAAGCTAAAATCTCTTGCACTTTTTCTGCTGTCAAATTCTTCGTATCAATATGAGAAACACCCGCGTAGCGTCGTTCTGCTTTTCCTTTCGGCCAGCAGGCGACTTCGACACATTCCAAACCTGTATCCGATACGATATCGATCATTTCCTCGAAGTTGCTTTGATCAAAAATCGCACTTACAATTCCTAGCTTCATAAATAAGCTCCTCTCAATATATGTCAATAATAGAGGACCATTCTGATGATCAATGGTCCTCTTATTTAAATGATCTATTCTGCTACTTTCGTCCAAGCCTTTGTCTCTGAAGATTTGATAACTGCCTCAGTGACTAAGTCCACTTTATAGCCTTCCGCAAAACTAGTTGATGGTTGTTTTCCACTTACTACAGCTTTGATGAATTCATAGGCTTCAATTGTTTTTAATTCTCCATAACCAATGTTCATTCCTGGAATATTCCAAGTGACTTCTCCATAGAAGTGGGCTGGTCCGGTATAAATTGTTTTGAATCCTTTTCGATCATCTGGATCATCTGCAAACATAACTTGAAGCTCGTTTAGACGTTCATAGTTAAAGATTAAAGAACCCTTTGTGCCATGAACCTCTATTGAGATAAAGTTGTTTCGACCCCAAGCATTTCTGGTAGCTTCAATACTTCCAACTGCCCCGCTTTCAAAATTAACTAAGAATGACGCTTCATCGTCTACATCTACAGGTTCTTTCTTCACATCTCCGTTAAGTTTCACCGTACCTAATAGATCTACTCCGCCTTCTTGCACTGGGCGTTCATTGATATAGGTTTTCACCGTAGAAACGACTTCACTGATGTTTCCAGCTAGGTATTGAGAAATATCAATCACGTGAGTAGCGATATCGCCTAATGTCCCTGCTCCCGCGATGGCTTTTTGGAATCTCCAAGAAAGAGGAGAATCTGGATCAGCAGACCAGCTTTGCAGATATTGTGCCCGTACATTTAGAATTTTCCCGATTGACCCTTCATCAATAAACTTCTTAGCCAAAACTATAGCTGGAACACGACGGTATTGATACGCACACATTGAGATAATACCTTTCTTCGCTGCTTTTTCTGCGGCTTCACTCATGGCTTTTGCATCTTGATGGGTACTGGCAATTGGTTTTTCACAATAGACATGCTTTCCAGCTTCTAACGCAGCGATCGCAATTTCTGCGTGAGAATCGTTTGGTGTACAGATGCTGACAACATCAATATCTGGATTATTCACAACTGCTTTCCAATCAGTGACTGCTTCTTCAAAACCAAAGCGATCCTTTGCTTCTTTAGCAATCTCTTCTTCAACATCACAAACTACCTTTAATACGGGAACCGCTGGCGCCGGCCAAAAGAATTTTGGCATATTCGAATATGCTACTACATGTGCCTTTCCCATAAATCCTGCCCCGATTAGTCCAACATTAATTTTTTTGATCATTTCAATATCTCTCCCTTAACTTTTAATTATTTTTTTTACTTGATAAATTGCTCAATGCAACTGCGAAAACGATAATCAACCCTTGAACAATGGTTTGTTGAGAAGAACTCAATCCCGCCAAGATCAAAGCATTTTTGATAATCCCCATCAATAATGACCCTACTAATGCACCTATAACCGAACCCGAGCCTCCGTTCATGGCTGCCCCGCCAAGGACCACCGCTGCTATGACAGACATTTCATCACCATCACCAAAGGAGTATCTTCCTGACTGCATTCTTCCGGCGTATAAAATCCCGGCAAATGCAGCGAATGCGCCTGACATGATAAATACCTTCAACTTGATGAGATTTGTATTTATCCCGCTGTATTTTGCAGATAATTCATTTCCGCCAGTGGCTAATGTATGTTTCCCAAATGGCGTTTTGTTAAATAGAAATACACCAACTACATAAAACAGGATCGTCCATAAAATCAGGACAGAAATACCACCAACGCTGCCTATACCAAAGACACTATTAAATTGATTGTTCTTGATTGGAACTGCTGCGGTATTAGTAATCCACATAGCCGACCCACGAATAATCTGCATCATTCCCAACGTGGCAAGAAATGCTGGAATTTTAAGAATAGTAACCAGGAAACCATTCACCGCTCCACAAATGACGCCAAATCCTAAACCGGTTAGTAAGGCTAAAATAATCGAGTTCGTACTTTGCAAGACTAAAGACACACACATGGCTGTCATCGCTGCAACCGCACCCACCGTCAAATCAATCTGACCCGCCGCCAATACAAACGTTCCTGCAACGGCCATGATAGAGATCATTGACGTTTGTCTTAGGATATTTAGCAGATTGTTGGAGCTTAAAAAGCCCTTATTTCCTAAAAAAATTGAGAAAGCCAGAAAAACAATAACAAATACGATGTAAACCATGTATTTATTCCACTCGATCGTTTTCAAATCGATTTTAGTATCGGATGTCTTTTTTTCTAAATTAGCCTGCTTGGATTGCATGCTGTAGTTCCTCCTCACATGAAATTTCTTCTCGTTTAATGTCATTCACTATCTTTCCATCAAAAAGAACCAAGATACGATCACATGCTGCCAATAGCTCTGCAAGCTCTGAAGAAACAAACAGGACGCCGTTTCCCTTATCGGCATACTCCCGTATGATATTAATGATTTCCGTTTTGGCTCCGATATCAACTCCAGCCGTCGGTTCATCCAATAACATCACTTTAGGATTTGTGTTCAACCATTTTGATATGACGACTTTTTGCTGATTTCCGCCTGATAATAGACTGATTTTTTTGTCTATGCTTGAGGTTTTAATATTGAAGTCCGAAACGTTCTTTTTAGTTACTTTTTGTGATTCTTTTTCATCAATTACGAAATCAATAAAGGACAATTTCTTTAAAATAGGTAAAATGTTGTTCTCTTTCACGGAGTGAGACAGTACCAATCCTTGCTTCCTTCTGTCTTCAGGCACCAGGCCCAGACCCGATTTTATAGCGTCTCGAGTATTTCTTATCGCACTCTTTTGGTTATCAATATAGATCTCTCCAGCTTCTATTGGACTGATGCCAAATAGTCCTTCCAAAATCTCCGTTCGACCACTCCCCATCAATCCAGCAATACCAAGTATCTCCCCTTTCTTCACTTCAAAGGATATCTCGGAAATGGCATGGTTAATGGTTAAGTTCTCTACCTTTAAAATTGACTCATCCTGTGAATAATCACGTTTTTTCCATTCAAAAGTCGGTCCGTTTTCGCCAACAAAGAACGAAACAATATCTTCTAAGCATAAGTTAGCGATTTCATCTGTTAAAACGTTGGTTCCATCCTTTAATATAGTGATACGATCTGCGATATTCATGATTTCATTCATTCGATGCGAGATGTACACCATTGTTACACCTTTATCTTTTAGATCATTGATCAGCTGAAAAAGCTGTTTTGACTCTCCATCTGACAAAGAGGCTGTCGGTTCATCAAAAACCAGAATTTTAGCATCCTTAATAACCGCTTTCGCAATTTCCACCATCTGGCTTAGTCCAACACTTAAGCTTTCGACCTTTGCTTTAGGATCGATATCTATTCCTAAATTAAGTAGGGCTGATCGTGCCTTCCTATTCATTTCCTTTTCATCAATCAATCCGTTTTTTTGCAGCTCACTCCCAAGAAAAATATTCTGTGCCACTGTCATCGATTGAACGAGAGACAATTCCTGAAAAATCATTTCAATCCCGTTTTTTGAGGCATCTTCGCGATTTTTGAAATCAACTGGCTGATCCTCGATCCGAATTTCCCCACCATCTTTTGAATAGACACCTGTCATTATTTTCATAAGAGTTGACTTACCTGCACCATTTCCTCCAACCAATGCATGAACTTCTCCTCTTTTTAAGGTAAAATCCACGTCCTTTAAAACTTTTGTTTCACCAAACTTTTTTTCAATCCTGGTCATTTTTAAAATAGAATCAAGCATGTGTTCACCCTCTACTATCATTTGTCTAATTCTTCAGTGATAAAGCCTGGTGCTTTCTTGTGGTAAACCATCTCATAGCCAGAAACAATGGTATTTCTTTCCACCTTTGTTGCCGGAACAGCCACATAAGAAGGTGTCTCTTTTCCTAATAAAGCATAGGCTGCCATGGTTGCTTCCGCTACGCCTTGATCGTAAGGTAATTGAGCGCCCACACCTAAAACTTTTCCTTGAGCTATTTCTTTAGCTATGTTATCGCCTAAGTCAATCGAACTGACAAAAACATCCTCGCGTCCAGCAGAAGTAAGTGCGGATAAGACACCCTCGGCAGGAATATCCCAAATTGCAAAAATCGCTTCTAAATCTGGATTTTGGGTCAGCATCGCGTCAGCGACTTCGGTAGATTGGTTGACATCTGAAAAACCAGTTTTTGCAATAACTTCAATATCCGGATATTCTTTCTTAATCGTTTTTTCAAATGCTTCTAATCGTTGATTCGTAACGAAGTAGTCAACATCGTAATGAACAATCCCAATTTTTCCTTTCCCCTTCAACTTGTCTCCAATCAGCTCCGCAGCGATGACGCCATTTCCGTAATTATCAGCTGAAACAGTCCCAACGTAATTTTCACCAGCGACAAAATTATCAGGTACATTGTCCATAAAGACTAACTTGATTCCTTGATCACTTACGCGCTTGAAGGCATCAGAGGTAGCTTTTGCATCTGTTGGAATACTAATCATCACATCTGGATTAAGAGCAGTTAAAGTTTCCAAGTCGGATACCTGTTGTTCAACAGAGAAATTCGCATCGGTTGTTCCGACAATATTGATCCCATATTTTTTGAAGGTATCCTCCAGTCCCTTTTGTTGAGCTGAGGACCAGTCATTTCCAGCATAATGAAACGAAATTGCCGCTGAATAATTGCCGGCTTTCAATTTTGCGATTTCTTCATCTGTCAGCGTTAAAGAACTGGCGGGTGCTGCTTTTTCTCCGTTCGGTCCTGTCGATTTTATATCGTTTTCATCTAACACAATTTCATCTTTTCCATCTGTTTTTTTTAACGCATCCTTATTAGATGCCGAATCCGAACCGCATCCAGTCGCAAATAGTAAAATTAATGAAAAAGCAATCACTTTTCTGATAAACTTCATAACTATCCCCCTATACTTCAAAGAACTGTTCTAAAAACTTGTAAGAAGCTTCGCAAGCGTAGCTAGAATCCCCTGAGTAACCATCAATTTCCACTAACCAATCTCCAGAAAAACCGTCCTCTTTTAAAAAGTGGATAATCTCTTCCAAAGGGATGTCCCCTTCTCCCAATGGAACAAATTCCGCTCCCTTCAAATCCTTTAAGTGAACATATTCGATTCGCTGACGATATTTTTTGATTAACTCTAAAGCATCGCCACCGCCAGCCACTAGATGAGCAATGTCTGGGCAAAAACAAATATTCGTTAACGAAAACAGCTGATCAATTTGTTCTGGTGTCTCGACCGCCGATCCTAGATGAGGATGATAACTTGCAATGATGCCATTTTCTTTAGCAAACTGTGCAACCTGATCAAGATTTTCCGCTAAAATCTTATAGTCTTCTGTGACATTTCCCTTTGCACGGATTGCTCCGCCTCCAAGAACTAAGTGCTTTGCTCCAAACTTCTTCATGTTTTCAATCGTTTTTTTGATTCGGAAAAATTCATCTTCAAATGCATCAGTATAAATATAGTTTGCCCCTGTATAAATCCCTAAGATCTTCGTATTCGTTTCAGCTAAATACGCTTTCAATTTTTCTGGCGAATCATCAAATTTCTCTAAATTTCCATCAAACAACTCAATGTAGCGATACCCAACTTCAGAGATTTTCTTTATCACCTCGTCCTCATCAATTAAAGAAAGATATTTTGCCTCCCTAACATTGGTGACACCACCGCCTGTACCTACTAACCCGCCGAAACCATTTGTCATGTATCCAACTTCCAAAATCGCCACTCCTTTTTACGTAAATTTGTTCGTGTTAGCGCTTTCCACACCTGAATCCTACCATCGGAAAAATCCTTTGTCAATATCTTTTTCGTTTTTACGCTAATTAATAGCTAAATTTGATATAAATCTAAGAAAAAAGTTGCAAATTTTATAAAACCGATGTATCTTTGAAGCATAAATACAAAATTTACGTAAAAAGGACGTGCTTTTATGAAACTAGGATTTTTGACCAACTGTTTTAACAGTTCTCTATTAGATAAGGTCTTTTTAGCTACGCAACTCGGCTACTCTCAATTAGAAGTTTCCCTAACACCAAGTTCGATTCAACGTCTGGCTACTTTCGATACTGAATGTTTAAAATCCAAACTCTGTGAAAATGAAATTCGTTTTTCTTCTTTAGCTTATTATCAAAATATTTTGACCGAGGAAAAACACTTAAGACAGCTGCACATAGACAATTTATACCGCCTGATTGATTTTGCTTTTGAAAATGGGATTCCACAAATTAGTACCTTTTTAGGACGAGATGCCAGTAAATCAATTGCGGAAAACTTTACTTTGTTAGATTCACTTGTGCATCCCATCGTGGACTATGCTGAACAGCTAAAGATCAAAATCGCGATTGAAAATTGTTCCATGCCTTCATGGGATAAAAATGGCTTTCCTGCAACTATTTCGTATAGCCCTGAACTTTGGGATGAAATGTTTTCCAGAATTCCAAATGAAAACTTTGGGCTAAATTTTGATCCTTCCCATCTTATATGGCAGAAAATCGACTATCTGAAAGCACTCACTGATTATTACGATAGAATTTTCAACATTCATGTAAAGGAGGTTTTTGTTGAAACTGATAATCTCAGCAGATATGGAATTTTTGGAAAACAGATAGAACGGGAGCATCCCTACGATTTTGGTTGGTACAGACCTGCTCCATTAGGATTAGGAAGCATTGATTGGAGAACGATTTTTGAAATCCTGAAAGAGCAGCACTATTCAAAGGATCTTACTTTGGAGTTCAAGAGTGAGAACAAAAGCGAGGCTGAACAAACACTTATTCACTCTAAAAAATATATTGAGGAATGTTTTAATAGAAAGGATGTTTTAGCATGAAAAAAAGAGTTGGCTTAGTAGGCTTTGGCGGAATGGGGAAACAACATATCAAACGGATTAAGGAGAGCCAATATGTTGAGATCACGGGGATTTTTGATAGCGATTCAGAAAAGGATTATTCAACTATTTCGTCAACAATCAAAAAATACCCCTCATTGGCGGATTTACTGGCAGAGCCCACGATTGATATTATCTTAATAGCAACGCCAAACGATACCCATAAGACAATCGCAATCCAAGCTTTACAATCAGGAAAACACGTTATTTCAGAAAAACCAGTTACATTGAATACTAAAGAGTTGGAAGAAATTTTAGCAGCTGCTGAAAAAAGTGGGCGAAAATTTACCGTCCACCAAAATAGACGATGGGATGAAAATTTCTTAATCACGAAGAAATTACTCGAAGAAAACAAGTTGGGCGAACTACTATACGTTGAAAATCGTGTACAAGGATCGCGCGGTATTCCAAAAGATTGGCGTAGAGAAAAGGCACAAGGCGGCGGTATGCTGTTGGATTGGGGCGTTCATTTAATTGATCGGATTTTATTTTTATTCCCAAATCAAAAAATTGTTCATCTTCACGCAACACTAAATCATTTTTTGGGCCATGAGGTAGACGATGGATTCAAAATAGAGCTAGTTTTCGATACTTCAAAAAAAGCCTATTTAGAAGTCGGAACGTCGAATTTTATCGAATTGCCTGAATGGTATACGGTTGGATCAATTGGAACCGCGGTAATTGAGGACTTTGAGCTCAACGGAAGTTACGTAACGTTAACTGGAGAGCTAGCCAAGGAAGCGGTCCCTGTCGAAACTGGCGCTGGACTTACAAAAACGATGGCTCCGAGAAATGATGATTCCATCGAAACCTTCCCCTTACCTTATGTTAAAAGCAATGTCGTCGAGTTTTATGATAACTTTGCCTTAACAATCGATGGAAAAGCCGAACCTTTTATTAAAGCAGAAGAACTATTGCGACTAACAACCATTATTGATGCTTGTTTCGAATCTTCCAAAAAGAATGAAACCATTCACTTCCCAAATGGGCTTTAGTAAAAAGGAAGTAACTTAAAGCAGAAAACATCAAATACTTGAGTATTTGATGTTTTCTCGAAGGCCGTATTCAATGATGCTTCAATAATCTTGAGAGTCAGATTTAATGCAGATCAATTCCTGCCATTGTCGATTCATTGCCTTCTTCAGCACTTATAAAAACGTTCACTTTACTGATACCTTGTAGTATGATGTGAATTAGATAAAAATAGAAAATGGTGATTTTTTGACGACTATTAAAGAAGTAGCGGAAATGGCTGGCGTTTCTGTAGCTACAGTTTCTCACGTTGTTAGAAAAACTAGATATGTTAGCCCTGAGTTAGAAAGAAAAGTAGAAGAGGTTATCGCTTCGCTTGACTCTGTTCCTAATTTTGTATTGAAGCAAAATAAAAAAAATGAGAACAAAGTACAAATTCTATTGGTGTATGTGCCAAATTTTTCTGACAAATTTCAAATGGGTCTTCTAGCAGAAATTCGTCGGCAGCAAACGAATAAAAATGTACTCGTTATTCCTGTTGAATACCAAGATATAACGAATGAGTTTGAAGTTATGTTTGATAGCTTCGCTGAAAAAATTATCGGTCAAATTCTAATCTACTCAGAAGAAGTTGAACCGACATTTCCTAAAAAATTTTACAAGATTCCGTTTGTGATCATCAGCGCCAACAACTATGAAACAATCACTTTGCCATATATTTCAAGCGATAGTTGTGCAGGTGTTGAGCATGCAACCAATCATTTAATAAAAAGCGGACACTCCAGAATTGCGTACATAGACTATTCGGAGAAAACGGAGAATGACTCACTCATTGGCTTCAAGCAGGCTTTTCAAAAAAGCAAACTTGAGATTGATGAAGAGATCATCTCTACTAAACGACTTTCTGAGCATGAATTGTTTGAAAAACTGCATGCGCTGTTTTCTCAAGATAATCTTTACCCGCCGACGGGGATCTTTGTTGACCCTTTAATTGTGGATGAAGTGATCAGCTATTTTAAGAAAACTGGGTATCGTATCCCTGAAGATATTTCGATTATTTCCTTGGGGACTGAAGCGTGGTATGCTCTTTGCGATCCAGCTATTACGAGTATTGAGCATGATTTTTCTACAATCATTGCTGAGGCTTTAAACGTTCTGCACTCATACACAGCCGATTTGCAGATCAAAAAGATTGTTCCTACTACCTTCCATTTACAGAACTCTACATCAGGAATTGCAAAGGGACCCTTTGGCGAAAAGGCCTACTCAATCGATAGTATTATGCTTACTGAAAAAGAAATTGCCGAAATAAAACAAAAGAAAAGAACTGCCGTCATCTCTTTTCATTATACTGGTGCTTCTTGGATGAACCTTCACGAAGCTGGGATAAATAAGCTATTTAATGAGCTTAACATTAATGTCATTGGTGTGACGGATGCTCACTTTGATGCTGACCTGCAAAATAAGCAGATTGACAGTCTCTTGTCATTAGAACCGGACATTTTTATTGCTATCCCAACAGATACTGCAAAAACGGCCGAAGCCTTCAAAAAAATTGTTGAAAGTCCTAGTGATTTAATTTTAATTACGAATGTGCCCAAAGGACTAACTCCTAACGATTATGTATCGGTCGTGTCTGTAAACGAACTGACTAACGGAAGACTCGCTGCCAGAGGTTTATGTGAACAGATGGTTTCGAATGGAAAAAGCAAAGTCGGACTTATTACCTTTGATTCTGACTTCTATGCTACCAATCAAAGGGATACATCTGCGCAACAGCTAATTGATGAAGATTTCCCAGCTATTGAAATCGTAGCACAAACGTCCTTCAAAAATGAAAGTGAAGTTTTTGATAAAACATTGAGCTTGTTAGCTGAGCATCCCGAAATAGAAGGTATCTACATCTCTTGGGATGGACCAGCACAGCAAGTCATTAAAGCACTAACTACTATCGACCGATTAGATATTATTGTCGGAACTGTCGATTTAGATTTTTCTTCTGCATTAGTTATTGTTGAAGATGGACCGATAAAATGTGTGAGTGCCCAACAACCGTTTGAGCAAGGAAGAGCCATCGCCTTAGCTGCAGCCCAATCCATCCTTCATAAGCATGTCCCTAGCTTTATCGGTATTGAGCCTATTATGGTTAATAAGGGAAACCTACTAAATTCGTGGAGAACGGTTTTCAAAGAAGAACCACCCAAAGAATTAAGAGAGCGTCTCTCTGGAAAGTAATTGCTTGACACTATACACAAACAAAGAGCGCCATTGAAACCGAAAATAGTTTCAGTGGCGCTTTTTAAGCATTGCTTCTTATCTGTAGCTTCTTATTATATTTCAGTTATTCTTTCACTGCTTTTGGTGCCACAAGTAAAACACACATTGCTAATCCCAATACGATGAAAAGTACTGCCCCCATGACATTCCCTTTCGTGAGTATCGCAAAGGCGATCGTACCGAAAAGACTGGCAACAGTTAAAACGATGCCTGATTTTTGGATTCCCGTCAGTTTGGCGAAAGTATTTCTAAAACCGATCGTCAATAATAATGAACCAACAAATGAAGCGAACCCAAAAACGATGTGACCAACTAAAATAAGATTTTCCATGTCTTCACCTCCCTCAGAACCACTATACTAGAAACCCTGATGGAAGACTAAGAATGTGCCCACACAATCTCGAATTTTCCCTAATTATTCAACTTGATAACGCAAAATCGTTTGCCGTTTTTCTGGTGGGGTTTTTCTAGCATCATTTAAATAAATCTCGCGATGAAGGTAGCTTCTGCGTGTTAACCCTTGCTCCTTCACAAACTGATTCATCTTTTGAAAAGAAGCCGGTTCATCGTCGAAAGAACCTACATGTAACATCTGAACACATTTTCCATCTTCGATTGTTTCAAAACAAAGCTCCTGCAGCAACTCATTGGTTTCCTTTTCTGCCACAGCGGCAAGCGCCGTCTCGAACATTTCTTGCGTGATCCAATCCGGCTGTCGCAGCATGATTTTGTATTCAAAGCTGGCTTTATCAGTAATATCTGCCGTATTTTTAGTGGACCAAATACCTTCTAACGGGAAGATCGCAAACTCACTATAATCAAACTCAGACTGATTTTCTTCGTGTGCTTGATAAAACTTCTTAAATCCCATCTTAATCTTCCAGGCTATACTGGATAGAGTGTCCCGACTCTAGCTGAGAAATCTTGGTTGTTAGGATCACCTTCGCCCTTAATCGTAAGAAATTTTTGCAATGGTACCGTCACAATTTCTGGCTTCTTTTTCTTTCCATATAGATGCTTCTCTTGTTTTTTCCAATCATACTTCATTTTTTCCCCTCGCTTTCAGCTTTGACTTCATTATAGCGAGTAAAACCTGCAACCTCGTGTCAGATTTAATAAATAGTTTTCAATTGGTCGATTTTCTTGCTCATTTCTTGGCGCACGGAACATGGAGATAAGACTTCGACTTGTCCGCCAAAGGAAAGTAGAAAACTATAAAAGCTCTCATTCACTGGGTATTCCCCTTCTACCAGCAAACGCCCATCCTCTGTTTCTTCCACCTGCTCATAATTTTCATAAACCCGAAAGGCCAGCTCTGGTGCAAAGGCAAGCCGCACCATTTGCTTCTTTTCGGTATAAATTTTTTGGGGGTCAAGCACTTTTTCTGGTGCGGTTCGTTCAAAGGTTTCAGTAGTTTGCTGGAGCTGCTTGATCCGTTTCAGCTTGAAGAGACGATACGCCTGCTTCTCGCAGCAATACGCATACAAATACCAATCTCTTGCTTTATAAACCAGTTTTAACGGTTCAACTTTACGATCAGAGCCAAGCTTTCCTCGGCTAAAATAATGAAAACGAAGGCGTGTTTTTTGAAAAATCGCTTTTTGTAAAATCTGAAATTGTTCTTCATTTTGCGGATGCCAATCTGAAAAGTCGATCTCGAGCCAATTCGTGGTTTGTTTCTGAAAAACACTACCCAGTTTTTTTAACAGCGCTTGATTGTTTTTCTCATCCACTCCACTCAAGCCTTGCAAAGCGGCCAAAATTTGATTTTGTTCTTCTTCTGAAATCAAGGAACGGTTCAATATAAAATTTTCCGGCAGGAAGATCCCGCCGCCTTTTCCTTGTGTCGTATAAACAGGAATCCCTGCTGAACTAAGGATGTCAATATCGCGATAGATCGTTCGGATCGAAACCTCGAACTTTTCCGCTAATTCAGGCGCGGTCGTATTGCCCTTATCCATCAAATAATACACCATCTGAAATAATCGATACTCTGCCACACTACTCACCTCCATCATCAGTATAGCATCGTAAACTGACAAACACGTGTCAAGTTAAAAAAAGGACCTTACTTTGCTTGGCAGCAGTAAAGTAAGGTCGATGCTGTTTATTAGATAAGTTATCAGAAAAAAGAATAATCTTAAATTGATTGAGAAAATTCTCGGCACAACTTTTGTGTCAACCAAGTTATACAAAAATTTATAGTAAATAAGTAGGTTATTTGTGGTAGATATAGAAACCTTCTTTATGATTAGTGTGCTAGTAAGCACCCATTTTATCCAATTATTTTTTTCTCTAAATTTGACAACATCTGCTTATAATTAACTTTCGAAAAATCTGTTACATCCAGTTCATATAAAGTACCCAATGAAAATTTATCGTACCCTCTTGTTGTGCATCGATGAATAAACTCTTTATAGTCCAATAAGTTATCTGCATGTTCTCGACTAATATGAAGATTATCATCTGGATGGTAATTAGTTAAAATATGGCCTAAGTGTCGATTCTTATCTAAATCTCGATTTTTTTGTCTATCATAAAGAATATCTAAATCGGCAATGAGTCTAATCGTAATTACTTGGTAGCTATATTTACTGGTTAATTGATCTAACTTATTTCTTTGCTTATCACTAAATGGATAATCCGAAAGTAGACTCACCTCTCGCTGAAAAGCTCCCTCCATTTCCTGATAATAATCCTCCCAGCTTTTCTGGATAAGTGTTTCCTTTTCGCTGAGATTGTTGAATCCATAAAAGTCCCAATTTTTTTCCTTAATATCATCTGGAGAAAGAAGCTTAACTTCTGAAAATTTCTCCATAATTAAATTGGCTAGATAAGATTTTCCTGTACCTGGAAATCCCGCTAACAAAATCAATGATTTTTTCAATTATTTTCATTCCCTTATATAGTCAATTCTATTTCCAAATGATATTTATCTGCTAAATAATAAGTGTCTACATATTCCCTAGGTACATCATGAACATCAAACGATACCCTTTTAATTCTCAGTAATGGCGTCCCTTTTTCTACTTTTAGTATTTCCGAAATTTGGTTGTCTGCAACAATCGAATAAATTTCTTGATGAGCATAAGACCATTGGATATTATACGTTTTATCTAAGAAGACACGTAAAGATTCTTCCGAAAAATCTCGATTTAACATCTCTGGAACATATTCTTTTTCAAAATAGTTGATTTCTAAGTAATAAGGTTCCTCACCACCATAACGAACTCTTTTTAGACAAATTAAGTCTGTATCTTCCGCTATACTTAATGATTCTGCTATATTTTTTGGTGCAGAAATTGTACCGAAATCAATAATTTTCTTCCGCGATAGTATATCAGTTATTTTGCTTTTTTTAGAATATTTCGCTACTCGTTGAGGGGAATGTTTTGGATGAGTAGAAATGACTACCGTACCAAGACCTCTCTGTTTCTTAACAAAACCATCATTGGCGAGCATTTCCATCGATCGCCTTGCTGTAGCTCGGCTGACTTGATAAGTTTTCATCAATTCACTTTCAGAAGGAATGCACTCTCCCACAGCATAAGTCCCATTGATAATTCCTTGAAACAAACGGTTATACAGTTGATAGTAAAGCTGCTCTCTACCACTAAAATCCAGTGCAGTCATCTACTCCCATCCTCCTTAGATTAATCCATCCATTCTCCACCAACGAGATTAATTGATTGTCCAGTCAAGTAGCTTGATTGATCAGTCAATAAGAATACTGCGGCGTTAATTACGTCCTGCATATCAACTAACCGATGCATTGGGATGTTCCCTTTGAAGTAATCCATTACTTCTTCAGGATCAAGATTCCGTTTTCTAGCATACTCGTACTTTAATTTCTCCCACATCTCAGTATAAACGATTCCTGGACAAATAGAATTTACCCGAATCTTTTGATCTGCAAATTCTTTTGCAATAGATTGCGTTAATCCTTGAACACCAAATTTGCTGGCACAATAAACTGTTTGCCAAGAACTAGCTTTTTTCCCTGACAATGACGACATATTCAAAATTTCCCCGCCACCATGTTCTTGCATCCGTTCGATTGCAATTTGACAACATAAGAAGGTTGCTTTCAAATTTACATTTATCGTCAGATCCCAAAGTTCTTCACTACTTTCTAAAAAAGGAACCATTTTAGAAACCCCAGCAGAATTTACTAGTGTTGTTAGAGGCCCGAATCTTTTCTCAACTTGATCCACTGCCTCTGTGATTTCTGCTTTTGAAGTGACATCAACCTTATAATAGGCAAGGTTGCTTCCAGTCTCTTCAACCAATTCAGCTCCCTTGGTTTCATCTAGATCAAAAATGGCAACTTTTGCTCCACGATTGACAAATTCTTTTGCCATGGCGGCACCCATGCCGCTGCTCCCACCTGTTACTACAATTACTTTTTCATTCATTTAAATTATGCACCTCTACTATAAATATTTGTCTATTCCAACTGGTTTATCTTGTGGCATCACTTGAATGAAAACATTTACATTTTTGCCAAGCAGTTCTTTGAATTGTTCATTTTCTCCTTCACTTGTCGATATATTTTTATATAAAACACTCCGATCCTTACGAGTCCCCATGCCACCCACATCGACTTCTTCTATCGCGATACCATTATTTACTAGATAATTCAGCACATCTGGTCCTTTAACTAAAAGAATGGTAGGTTCATCTAACCCTTGACTGAAGAAAGTAACGCCATCTTCTTTTGTGAAAATACCAATGGCGATTTCTTCTGGAATGGCCATTTCTAATACTTCAATCATATACTCATCATTCGCTGTTCCATCATCCACAATCACTACTTGATTAGCACCCTTATTCTTGATCCAAGCTGTCATTACTTGCCCATGGATTAGGCGATCATCTATTCTTGTTAACACTAAGTTTTGCACGTTGTTTTTTCTCCCCTTTTCCAAATACTTTACTTTGAATTCCGATAGAATCCTTTGCTGTTGCCTTCTCAACTAATGAATCTAAGGTATCTTCTTTCGTTTTCCCCAGCGATAATGATAGTAACATGGGCATATTCATTCCTGACACTAAGCCAATTTTAAATTCTTTTGATAAATAAGCGGCACTTTGAAACGGTGTTCCTCCCGCAATATCTGAAAGAATAAGAAAGCCACTCTCTTGATTTTCATATCCTGACAATACTTCGGACAATTTTTCTCGATAGCTGTCTGGAGATTCTCCCGGAATTAGCGGAACTGCTTTAACCCCATAGGTATCACCAACAATCATTTTCAAACTACTCAGCAATCCTTCACAAAATTCACCATGACTTATGATAACCATATTAACCATTCATTCACCTCATTCATTTTTATCCGGCATATCCTAAAATCCCAAGATAGTAGGACAAAATTCCAACTACAAAGATCGCGATAATGATGTAAAGTGTATTGATTTTTTTCTTTAACATCCACCATACTAACAGGGTCAAACCTAATGGGATTAGACCTGGTGCAAGAGAATCAAGTACATCTTGAAGCTTAGTGGTTCCTTGTCCCACTTTGATAGCTAGTGGTGTGTTAACCGTTACCCTGCTTGCTGCCATTGCTCCTACAACCATTAATCCAACGATGCTAAATGCATTAATAATTTTGTCGATCGTCCCATTTTTCAAAATTTTTAATAACGAGGTTTTCCCTTGCTTATATCCTGTCATAAACATAAAGTAACCGCAACCAAAAATTAATGCTTCGAACACCACAAACGATAGAATCGGTCCTAAATAACTTCCTTCTAATGCCAATGAACATCCAATGCCGAAAAGAATTGGGAACAAAATCCCCTGCATGACTGTATCACCGATACCGGCTACTGGACCCATCAAACCAGTACGGACTGCATTGATATCTTTCGCCTCAATATCTTCACCATTGGCTCGTGCTTCCTCCATTGAACAGGCAATACCATTAATGATCGGCCCAATCGTAAATACTTCTGAATTATAAAAGACCATATATTTTTTTAATTCTTCTGCACGTTTTTCATTCGTATCATAGAGCTCGCGGATTGGTGTGATCATCAGATTTGCAGCGCCTAATGCCTGCAAGCGTTCATAGTTATAGCAAGATTCTGTACTTGTTGTCCATAACCAAGTTTTAACTAAAGTACTCTTTGAAAGTTTTTTCGTATATTCCGGAACTACAACAGGCGTATTTCCTCTGTCGTCAACAGCCGCTACTTCAACTGCATCAATTTTCTTATTCACAGATAAACGTTTGACTTTTTTCTTCTCTACTTTTTCTTCTTTGTTACTATTCAAATACATTACTAAAGCGATAATTGCTGAGAAAATTGAGATTGCCGTCATTCCTAGGCCTGAATAAACAGTTAAGAAGAAGCCTCCGAAGAACCAAGGAATTAGCTTTTTCTTTCCTAAATAATTCAATAACATCGCAATCCCGAGTGCAGGCATAATTCCTCCCACTACTTCTAACGCACTTATTACATGTTTAGGGACCATATCGATTAACTGTTGCGCCCAACTACTACCAGAGTAAACTAACAAGAAAGCTGGAATACCATATAAAATAAATGCCATACACGCTGATGGAACAAAGTTCATTAACCGAACGCCCCGGAGGTTGCCTTTTTCAAGTAATTTGTCCGCTTGATGAATCCATGCCGCATTGACAGTCATATAAACTTGGTTTAACAATAGCCCCAGCATACTGAATGGAATAGCAAATGTTACTGCCATCTTCGCATCAGCACCAGATAGAATCGTCATTGCAGTACCAAAAACGCCGGCAACAATCGTGTTACTAGGCATCGTACCTCCGGCAGAAATCCACCCTAGATAAATCAACTGAATATTAGCACCAGCCATCATTCCTAACATTGGATCACCCATGAATAAACCGACTAAAGTTCCTGTCGTCAACGGATAAACTAAACATTTTGTTACAGGACCAAAGAACCACCACTGACCCATCGTTGCCAAAATTGCAACCAAAATTGCTGATAATACCATTTTATTTCCTCCCTAATGTTCTTTGCTTAAATAAACCATCACTTTTCCTTTGCGTGAATATTCTAGTGCCTTTAATTCGCTACCAACTTCTTCTAAACTTAATTCTGCGCTAATAATTTTTTTCGTATCAATTAGACCACTTTCTAAAAGTTTGACAGCTCTTTCAGAAGTATGTGGATTTAAATATGAAGTAAAAATACTCAACTCTTTAGTGTAAGCTGCAAACTGATTAAATGAAATCGGTTCTTCTGGATCACCTAACCCAAATAACAGAACCTTGCCATTTTTACCAGCGATCCGAATCGCCTGCTCCATTGTTACCTTCAATCCAATACATTCCACCACATAATCAATATTCTGTTCTTGCGCGAGGGTTTCAATTTCCTGATCGGTCACAGCTAAAGTGGCACCAAGCTCTAAAGCCAATTCTCTCTTTTCTGCTTCTCGTTCAACCACAATGATTTCACCGGCTCCGCTATACTTAATCAATTGCAGCATCAAGGAACCAATTGCTCCCATGCCGTACATTACGACTGTATTGCCGCTTTCGATTTGAATCAGATCCAATCCGTGAATAGCACAAGATAGCGGCTCAGTGAAAGCTGCGGTTTCTAAATCTAATGAATCGGCAATGTGATAAACGTTCTGTTCCGGCGGATAAACATACTCAGAAAAACCCTTTGCCACACCATGCCGTTCCAAACAAAAATTGGGGAACCCTTGTTGACACCATGTACATTTTCCGCAGCCATAGCTGGGATCACACGCTACGCGATCGCCAGGTTTAAAATATTTACACTCAGGTCCTACTTCCGTCACAATACCGGAGCATTCATGGCCTAGAATAATCGGAGGAACCACGACGCTGGCGCCGTTTTTCCCTTGAAACTTATGGACATCAGTCCCGCATAGTCCACACCACGCTACACAGATTTTAACCTCATCATCAATTGGTGCTCGTTCGGAGATGTCACGTACTTCATAGGTGTAATTTCCAACATAATATCCTGCTTTCATCTTTATCCCTCTTACTCACTCATATTTTTGAATAAGTTAATTTTGCGTGAAACAATCTCTTCGATTTTATCTAGGCAAGGAACCACATTGTCACGATTAGAAATATTTTCTTTATTTTCTTCGTAACAAACTTTTGATTGACGGTTCCAGCCAACTAACAATTCTGTGCCTACATTGAATTTACGAATACCCAAATCGATAACTTTTTTTACATCGTCATCTTTGACACCAGTACCGCCATGAATAACTAAAGGAATATCGACAACTTCTTTGATTTGTTTCAATTGATCAAAACTAATGTCCGTTTTTGACATGTATTGACCATGATTTGTTCCGATGGCTACCGCCAAGGCATCGATTCCTGTTTCAGCTACAAACTCAACAGCATCTTTCGGATCTGTATAGAACACTTCAGCCTGACTAACTACGATCCCCTCTTCTGTGCCACCAACAGTCCCTAATTCAGCTTCCACACTCACACCGTATTCTTTAGCAAAGTTGACGACTTGCTTTGTGCCAAGAATATTTTCTTTAAATGAAAGCGACGATCCGTCAAACATAACTGAACTGTAGCCTGCACGAATCGCTTTGCGGATTTCATCGAAGTCCTTCGCATGATCCAAATGCAGAACCACGTCCACACCATATTCTTCTGCCATCGATTTGCAAACAGCGACCAGATTTTTATGTCCCACATAATTTGCAGTACCACAACTAGTTTGAACGATTACTGGCGTTTTTTGTTTTCCAGCCGCTTTGATGATTGCTGGCAGCATTTCTAGGTTGTGGGTATTGAATGCTCCAATTGCCATATTCAACTGATTTGCACCTTTTAAGACTTCCTTTAGAGTTACGTACATCAAAATTCCTCCTAAGCATTATCCGAATCTCTAACAAAGATGGCCATCTTTCTTATATTTCTCTCAATATAAAAATGTTAGAATATACGTACGTTTGATTCGCTTCAATCATATAATGGATTATTTGCAAAATCTATACTCTCAAAAGGAAAACCCTTACAGCTTTTTCGTGATTTTTCAGAATCTTGTAAATCCATTCATGATAGAATATAAAAAAATGTATTGGGAGGAAGTTATGATTATTGATCTCAAAAAAGAAATTTATCAACGTTTATCTTCATCTGAACGTACAGTTATAGATTTTTTAAATAAAAATGAACTTCTGATACCTGAACTTTCTATTACAAAAATCGCAGAAAAAACCTATGTTTCTTCTGCGACGGTGTCTCGAACAATTCAAAAGTGTGGATTTTCAGGTATTAATGAACTTCGGTACAAAATATCTCAGCAAGAAGAAGATAAAAATTCCTTTAATGCTCCCTACGTAGTTAACAATATTTTGGCAAAATCTTATCGAGAATGTACTCAAACAATTGATGGAATTAACTCGACAACCATTTATCAAATTATTGAGTATATTAAATCTTCCCAACGAATTTTTATTTATGCAAGAGGTTTTACTGCCTTAATTGCTGATGAATTTCAAATGTATCTTCAATTACTGGGCTATAACGCAATTATCGTAAAAGATATTATGTGGATGAAAAATACGCATCAAATTGTATCGGCAAGGGATATGATCATTATTCTTTCTGTGCGAAATTCGACACCAGAATTAGCTGAATCTGCCAAAAGCGCAAAAGAACTCGGTGCAAAAGTAATCACACTTTGTTGTAAAGCTGGAACAAATCTAGAAACATATTCTGATATTTCGATTGTGGGACATACAGAACAAATCATGGAAGTAAGTGGTTTAACCGTTTATTCACGGATTCCCTTATTAGTTATTACTCGAACAATTATCGAATATATTGGTATTTAAAATATTAAAACCAGAAAGTGAACAGTATCAATTCTTCTTACAAATAATTTCTAGTTTTAAGTTGTATGCAATAATACTTTCCTTACATTGCTCTGATGAAAATTTTAAAGTTCTCTCTTCTATCGAGTAAATTAAATACATTGTAAAAGATTGAAATTAATCATTCCTCAAGAATAATATGGGCCTCTCCGGCAAAGAATCAGATTGCGTTTTCTCCTCGCGTTTGATACCTTTGAATGAACACAAATCCTTGAGAGGAGTCCTTTGCCCATGAACTTAGTCACTTTGCCACAGGAATTATCTGTCTATCAGATTGCAGACCTGAAGGAAATAGATTTCACCCAGCAACCGCTTTTTATTGGTGTAACCGAGGAGGAAATATCGGTTATTTCCGCTACTACCAATGTCCCTACAAAAACGATCAATCGTGAGGACGGTTGGAAAGCTTTCAAGATTGAAGGTGTATTGGATTTCAGCTTAGTTGGAATTTTGGCAAAAATCGCTGCATTGTTAGCAGAGAAGGAAATTAGTATTTTTGCTGTTTCAACCTACAATACGGACTATGTTTTGATTAAGACCGATAAGCTTGATGCTGCCATTACAGCTTTACGTGAAGGTGGATATACTGTCGCATAAACGATTTTTTGCCAAAAAGAGCCTTTTAAGGTTCTTTTTTTATGTATTTTTCATTTTTTAGATTTATCCAGCCTTTTTTCCGAGAAGAAAATAGGACTTTGGTTGGACGAAACGCTTTCGCTATTCTCTTATTATGAGAGTGTAGAGATAAAACAGAAATAATCATTCATAATTGGTAAATGTTGCTGGTAGAAATTAGGAGGAATAAAAAATGAAGAGAAATGGTTTAGATATGACGGTAGTAATATTGGGGATTGCTTGCATTGGTTTATTGACAGTGAATCGGTATATTTTACGCCCTTTATGGCAATCAGAATTTCGGACTGAAATGAGACAGGTTAAAAGCGACATCCGAGAAGATGTGAACGACAGCAAAGATGATATTAAAGAAGCGTCTAAAGAAGTAAAGAATGAATTGAAGGAAAGTCGTAAAACAACCAAACTTGAGCTGGAAGAACAGCAACAAGAAATCAAGGAAGAAATGAAAGAAGTGAAAAACGAGCTTAAGGATGGTCTAGAACTGTCATATTAAAGTCAGCTGATTTTTGTTAATTTACTTGAAAATAATCATCCTATTGAAAAAGACCTTCCTTCGCGAAGGCCTTTTTTATTCGACTTGCTGCCGAATTTTACGTTTCATTTCTGTTTGGAAAAACAAGGTTAAGAGTGTCATCAAGATGGCTCCGACAAAAAAACTGCTTTTAATAATCGTCATCACTTTTGTGTCTGCTAAAAAACCTATGTATGGAAGGTAAAAATGTGGTCGGCCGATCAAATTTCGTTCATGAACAAGTCCCATCTCTGCTTTAACAGAATTGTCTCCTTTAACAAAATAACCGTCTATTTTATTGTCAACCGCTAATACTCGCCGTGTTTTGATCGATTTTCCCTGATTTTCATAATAAGTGATTGTGTCGCCAACATGAATAGGCTCCATCACATCCTTTACAAAAACAAGTCCGTTCTTTTGATATTCTGGTGCCATTTTATTGTCTGAAATGACATAGGGTGTCACATTCAACACTTTTGGAATAACGATTGTTAAAATCGCCAAGAGAAAGATCGAGAAAATCAATACAGCATATATTAGTGTTATTTTTCTGCTTTTCAACACTCGGAACCACCTCCCTTTAAAGGAAAAAACTATCTATAATCATCATATCACACTCGTCAAAAAAATCTATTTTTTAGTTTCTAATTGAATAAAATTTTGACTGAATATCGCAATGTGTTACTATTATTATTGTATTTAACGATTTTGATTACCTTCCTCCAAATGAAAGGGTGTTGTTTATCATTACCAAACTAAGCAACCAACGCTTTTTAAAATTCTGTTCGAAACAACGATTAATTTTAATAATATTAGTTATTTTAATAGTGGTTTCAGCTATCACACTAAAAACTATTGACGAGCTAAAAAAAACAAACGTTACAGAATTAAAAAATCATTGGACATTTATTGTCAAGAATCATTCTGATTACTATATTTACGGAAAAACAGACCAGCGATTGAAAAATGTACAACCGAATAATGCACTTATAATGCAGCAACAGCTAGAGACACCACTCAAAGAACCTCAGCTAGTTGTTCGGGCTAATCATCAGTGGGTCTCGGTAGTTGTCGGAGAGCGGCTCCTTTACAAATATGCCGCTACCGAGAATCACAAGGAACCAGGCATGCTTCAGACGACCATCCAGCTGCCAAATGATTATCGGAAACACAAGCTGCGTATCATTACGAAGACACCTTATGAATATTACGCTGGGATTCCTGCTCAAGTATTTATCGGAAATTCCACAGAAGTCAGTCGATTCTTTCTGCTTCGTTCACTGCCACAGTTTTTACTTTTAAGTATCTGCTCGGCCTTAATTGTCCTCATGCTGGGCTTGCTTTTTTTAAGACCGAACTATACTAAGAAACAGCTGCTTTCTTCTCTGCTTTTAATCGGTTTTACGTTCTTAATTGGACTGCAATCAATCGTTCTGAATGTTCCAGCAAGTACCTTGTTCAGTCCGAAAAGCTTGTCGATTCTTTATAATCTGACGGCGATTTTGATTCCGGTTTTTCTAACGAATTACTATTTGCTGCGGACAAAAAAGTATCAGCACTACTATCTCTATGGTGTCGGTTCACAAGTCACTCTTTTGACTGTCGGAACATTTTGTATCGCTATCGGAAAACTATCTTTACCAATTGCAATGCAGATTTTCAGTGGGTTTAATGTCTTTATGACGTTATACACCTCAGCAATCGCTTTAGCTGAATCTGCCGATCAGAATCGTTTTTATACTATCTGCTCCCCAGGAATTATTATGGCTGCATTTGTCCACTGCTTTTTCTACATTCAATTGTTTACAGGCGCTGCAAATCTTACAACAGACTGGCCGTTAGTGCTATTTACCGCTCTGATGCTTTTAATCTCAGGCTATCATTTTGAAGAAGAAATCAACTATATTCGGAATTATCGAATAAAGCAGCAGGAATTCGCGCAACAGCAACTGCTCATAAAAGAAAAGCAAAAGAATCTATTAATGACATTTAACTTATTAGCTGAAAAAAAAGCTGCTAGAAATAAGCCAGCAGCCTCCCTAACCTCTCATCTTCAACAAATGCGAGAGTATTATCAAAAAGAATTCCGTAAACAAGCAAAATTTTTCTCCTGTCAGTACACAGTTGAAGAAGAGACGAACGTGCTAAACGATGAAACATTGTATTTGCTGATCCAACTATTCGAAAAATTTCTAAGCGATCCAAGCTTTGGAACCATCGATATTCTGATCAAACAGAAGCAAAATCAACTAATCATTGAAAGTAATACCAGTGCCTTCACTCACCACTCTCTTGATGAATCCGTCGTCACAGCAACCACGAACGATTCACATAATGAATTGGAACAAGCGGTTAAACGGTCCAATGGCGAATGGCACTGGCAAAATAAAGAAAAGCAGCAATACTTTAAGATCACACTAACCCTATAAAAAAACGGTCTTTCCAAATGCGGAAAGACCGTTTTTTATTAATAAATTAGTGATAGAAAATCTTCTTTGGTAATATTCCCAAAATAATGTGTCAGATCAATTTCATCGATACATTCTTCTAGTGCTTTTTTATCGTAACGGGTACCGATCAATTGGTTTTCAACATCCTTGATCTCACCTAAACCGAAGAAATCACCGAAAATCTTGGCTTTTTCAATTTCACCATTGGCAACATCCAAACGAACTTCGATTGAACCAATTGGGAAACGTTTTTGTCGTTCCAAGTTGAATTCTGGCGAACGTCCATAGTTCCAATCCCAATTCTTATAGTATTCCTCCGAAATTTGGTTAATGGCTTTCCAGTCTTCCTCATTCAACTCATGAGTCTTCACCTGATCCACACTATCAACACCAAAAATTTGTAAAAGAATTGCATGACGAAATTCTTCTGTCGTCATTGCTTGCTTATCCTTAGGTAAATAATCTTTAATGTTCGTCACACGGGAACGGATCGACTTGATGCCCTTTGATGCGATCTTATCCTTTTTCACCTTTAATGCATTCACAACTTCATTAATATCACTATCAAACATTAAGGTGCCATGAGCAAACATCCGGCCATTGGTTGAGTACATGGCATTACCAGAGAATTTCTTGTCCTCAATCACAAGGTCATTCCGCCCCTTTAGTTGCGCACCCTCAATCCCCAGCTTATGCAAGGCTTCAACGATTGGTTCCGTTAATTTTTTGAAATCTCTAAAGGAGTTGCCGTCATCGGGCATAATAAAACTAAAATTTAAATTTCCAAAATCATGATACACAGCGCCTCCGCCACTTAATCGGCGAACAACATGGATACCTTTTTCATCAACATATTCTTTATTGATTTCCTCAATCGTATTTTGATTACGACCGATGATAATCGAGGGTTCATTGATGTAAAAAAGTAAGATTGGTTCATCTAGAGGCATATTTTGTAATAAATACGTCTCAATAGCAAGATTTACTCGTGGATCACGTTCTTTGTCATTTGGTACATATAACATAGTTCCAACTCCTAACCCCTATTAAGGAATAAATTCGTTTAAATCTCAAAAACTTTATGCGGCTGAGCCAACTCGACAGGAATTTTCCCGCTAGCTGCTGCAGCTTGTCGACGCAGCTCTTCTAAATCGCCATGTTGCGGTAAATGAGTCAGAATTAACTTTTTAACTGCCGCATTTTTCGCAAATGTCCCAGCTTCGCCTGCGGTAAAATGTGCTTTATGTTTTTCGTTGCCGTCAAATAAGTAGGTGTCAGCTAAGAATAGATCCGCCTTTTTAGCAAACTCATTAAAGGATTCCAGATAACCTGAATCTCCTGTAAACACAAAAACAGCACCTGTTTTTTCTTCCACAAAACGCATCGCAAAGCAAGGCACTGGATGAATCGTCTTCATAAACGTAACAAGAAACGGTCCAAGTTTCAATTCTTCTGCTTCAAAGTAAGCACGGCCTTCAGTAACACCGTCCATTGTCAAATCGTTAAAATGAAATTCATCTTCCGTATGTCCATAAATCGGCAAAATAGGCTTTGGTGTTTGTGTTGGATACAGCTGCCAATAATATTGCAGCACTCCAAGATCCGCAATATGATCGTGATGATAATGAGATAAAATCACTGCATCCAAATCCAACGGATCAAGTTCCTTTTCCAATTCTACAAGAGTCGAACTGCCAGCATCCAACAATAAGTTAAATCCGTCAGCCTGCAGCAAATAACTGCTGGTTCCTTGACCTTCATACGGATACGCACCTAAACAACCGAGTACAGTCAGTTTCATGCTAATTCCCCCTGATCAATTTTTTCCTTTAACGCTTGATCATAAAAAGCAGCACTTGCCGTATTTACATAGACTGCTACAAAAAGCAAACCCACGATCAATGCAACAAATCCTAAAATGTACCAGCCAATAAATGATAGTTGTAATAAGATATATTTCCCCCAGCAATCCTTTAACAAGATCCACGCACGCTTGATGCAATCGCCGACGCTCAAATCAGGATAATCAAATTTTACCCAAACAGCAAATTTAAAGATGATACTAATAATTGTTGTTACAAGTAAAAATAGTAACGTTGAGATAACATAAAGTCCTAATACACCAATGTTCATCAGCGTAGAAACACTTTCTGTGTTCGTTGTTAATCCACCAGTTGAAATCAGCGATACATATACACTGCTACCAGCTTGCAGCAGTAACGGGATGAAAAAGATCGCTGCCAAAACATATTGTACAATTTGGGAAAGAATATTGATAATCATCAATGGAACATAATAGCCCTGCTGAAAAACAACAAAAATTTGACCTAATTCAGCTCGGCCACCCCGCACGACATACAAGCTGACATAATATAATGAGTAACTAAAAGCAAAAAGTACTAAAATACCTAATAAAAATGAGATCCCTAACTGAATATTCGTATTATCAGTCATCGTAGAGACATTACTAATTGCTCCTGTTAGCAGCCCGACGATCACTACTAACCCTACATTAATTCCCCATTGACCATTAAGACGGTCTTTGGCTGTTTGACGATATTCACTAAGACGCATAAAAACACTCCTTCTTCGTTTTGTTGACCTTGATTAGCATGAATCGACTGCTCTCTGGCTTTGAACAGAATAATCTGACTAAAATTGGACTGATATCCTTTTCCAAAGGCAGCAGCATCTTCCTATGATTCTGCTAATTTGGCTATTTCTTCGTTTAATTTCTTTATTTTTTGTTCAATTCGTTGTTTTTCAGGTGCAATCAGAACATTCGCAAAGGTTAATCGCTTAAATGTTTGCAATTCCTTTTTCAAGTGATCCACTTCTGTACGTTTTGTATCTATCTTCGTAGTCAAATCGCATTTCTCCTTTGACAGGAACCAAGGGACATAAAACAAACAACAACCTGTTTTAGTTAAAAAAATTAGTAATTCTTGATTTCTCCAACTGTATCATAGTCTAAACGAGCAACAACTTCCGTCACTAATTTGACGGTATTAAAATAATCCTCTTCGTGAATAATTGATGTATGTGAATGCAAGTAACGGACTGGTACTGTGATAGCTAATGAAGGAACACCATCACGCGTCAAGTGCATTTGACCAGCATCGGTTCCGCCGCCGGCAATCACTGTATACTGGAATGGAATTTCTAACTCTTCAGCAACATCGATCACGAAATCCAATAATTTTTTATGAGGAACCATAGATGCATCATAGATCAAAATTTGCGGTCCTTTTCCCAGTACCGAATCTGCCTCTTTTGGTGTCATCCCTGGTGTATCACCCGCGGTACCTGTATCTAAAGCAAAGGCGATGTCTGGATTCACAATATGCGAACTTGTTCGAGCACCCCGTAAACCAACTTCCTCTTGTACATCACTGCCGGCAAACAGTACATTATGATGCTCCCGTTTTGATAAATTCTCCAACACACGCAAAGCCACAGCCGTGCCAATCCGATTATCCCATGCTTTTGCTAGTAAGAATTTTGAATCATTCATTCGTTGATATTGGATATATGGTGTGACCATATCACCAGGACGAATCCCCCATTCTTTGGCTTCATCATCACTTGACGCACCAATATCAATAAACATGTCTTTGATTTCGAATGGTCGTTTCCGAGCTTCTGGCGTCAACACATGTGGTGGTTTAGAACCAATCACACCATGAATAACCTTGCCTTTACGCGTTTTAATTTCGACCTGCTGCGCCAACATTACTTGATTCCACCAGCCGCCAATCGTTTGAAATTCTAAAAAGCCTTTTTCGGTGATCTTGGTAACCATAAAGCCGACTTCATCTAAATGACCCGAAATAAAGACTTTCGGTCCGCCTCCGCCACCATGTTTGGCGATAACACTGCCTAGTCCGTCAAAGAAAATATCGTCAGCAAAATCCTTCGCATAATTTTTAAAGACCTCTCTGACCTCATCTTCATTTCCAGCGATGCCACGTGCTGAAGTTAAATCGATCAACAACTGCTCTTCCTGTTTTTCCACTCTTACTCCTCCTGCTTTGCTAAAAAATATAATTGCTTTGTGTTTGACTATCTAAAAAAAATAATCGTTTAAATTCTCTTAAAACGAGAAAGCTGGATAGCGTTTATCCATAAATTAGTATACCATTGTCAAAAAATTCTGCGTAGTATGTTGTATAATCACTACGAGGTGATGAAATGACACGTTTGTTGGCGATTGAATTAACTATGATGGTCATGCTGGAAAATGAAGCAGGGGAAATCTTGGTACAGGATCGAAAGAAGAAGGATTGGCCCGGCTGGACTTTTCCTGGTGGTCATGTGGAAAAAGAAGAAGGCAGCTATGAGGCTACTTTAAGAGAAATTGAAGAAGAAACTGGATTGGTGATCCAACCAGTTCTGCGAGGAACTGCTGAATGGAACAACTTAGCTAAGGAGACTCGTGAGCTGGCATTTCTTTATACGGCGACAGTCAAAAAGCGAACCGTTCCCAAAGATCTCTTTTGGGTCAAAAAAACTGATTTAAACACACATAAGCTTGCAGGTACCTTGACCGAGTTACTACCAATCTTTTTTGGTGAAGAACAACAGATTTACTTTGATGTATAAAAATCAGCGTATCCTATTGCGGACACGCTGATTTTCCTTATACTTGAACCTTTTTATAAGCCAAACTCCCCTTTTCTCGCATCGTAATCAAATGGATCACCCAAAATGCTGCCGCAAATGCTAAGAGCACGCCAGATTGGAATAGGAATTTATCCAGGAAGGCTTGATTGAAATCCACTGTTTTTCCGATTAATTCATTATTCTGGGCAAACCAATAGGTCGGGGTGAAAGCAGCAATTTTATTTACTACGTCTGGTAAAAACTCGCTTGGTACAAAGATACCGCCGACAAAACAGCTACCCATAATAAAGATATTATTGACCCCCGAAATCGCATCCTCATTTTTCATAATACTGGTAACCATAATCGAAAAGCCTACGATTGCTACAAAAAATGACACCGTATTGATCACGAAGTACCCTACTACCTGATCAAAACTGTTTCTAGTAACCAACATAACGAAGGCTAAAAATAGTACTAGACAAAAGATTGAGTAAAGTAAATTGCCAGTTGAGATTTTTCGTGACAGTTTTCGTCGCGATATAGGAGAACAGCTATTCCGGCGACTGATTTCGTCACGATTAAAGGCTAAATTTATCACTGCATAACCACTGAAAATCGACATAAACATCCCATAAGCCAATAGATTGTATATTTGACCCGAAACACGCTGTTTTTTCTTTTTATGATAGGTCGAATCAAAATTTACTTTTCCATCTTCTTTCAACGTTGTCTGCGTTTTCTTTAGCAAGTCCTTTTGGCTGACTTCCGGCATTTGTTTTTGATAGGTTAAATAGGTATTTATAAAATTATTGACCGTCGTATCTACTAATGATTTAGAAAAGGTTGCCGGACGCGTCTTGCTGGCTAATTTAACACCTTCTCCTTGTGCTAATTTCTCAGAAAAGTCTTTGGGGATTTCTAAAATATATTCTACTTCATCAAAATAGAGCGCATCGTCTAATGCTTTTTGCGAAGTATCCTTCAGCGTAATAAGATTATGCTGCTTAGCTAAATAATCAACGAAGCCTTTTTCGATTGCTGAATCATCCTCTGAAAGGATCGCAATTTTTGCCCCGGTTAATTCTTCCGCATCTTTGGTTAATTGCCCAGCGTAGAAAAAGGTGATCACAGCCATAATGATGATTCCTAGCAGCAAACTGCCCTTTTTTCTTTTTAAAATTTCCAGAATTGCTTTATAAGTGGTCATATTGCACCTTCCTTTCAAAAGAATAATTAAGCAGGATAAACACCACGCCAAATCCAATCAGCCAAATCAAATTGGTATAAAACGGCTTCAATGATTGATAGTAGAATAATTGGTAGAGACTTTCACTGATTAAATTAACGATATTAATCCGGCCTAAAAACGGCAGATTCACATCGATCCAATATTTAATTGACTGGGAACCCATCATTCCAGCTAGGAAACTCATAATCATAGAAATTGATATCCCGATCGAAATTTTTTGTTGAAAATCCAGTTTTGAAAACACATTACCAATTAAGGTTCCAAATGAAATAGAGGTAAAGGCACCTAAAGCGCAGACAAGCAATATATAGTTCCAATGATCACCAAACTCAACTTGATAAACAAATCGATAAAACATCAAAATCAAAACTGTTTGGACAAAGAATAGAACAAAGCTTGCCAGCATATTGGCAAACGAAACAAGTAATTTATTTCGAGGAATCAGACATAAGCGGATACCTTCAGGTGATTGATTGGCCTGCTGGTCATTTGCATTGCGCAGCCCCCACATGAATCCATACATGATCGTCATACCGACTAATGTAAAGAAGTAGAAGGATTTCAAATTGAAATTACCAGTACCATTTCCATCTTTTATATAGCTCTCCTGCTGAAGCAGCTGGCTGACCTCTTGCGGTTGAACCTTCCCAGTTGCCAATAAGGTTTCTACCTTTTTCGTATTTTGTAAATACTGATTCAATACTTCTTTTAAAACGGTCTGCTGTGTGTCGCTTTTACTGACAAACAGCTTAATCTCTTTTTCATCAATTGTAAAATAACCGGAAAGCTTATCATCGGATAACTGCTCTTGAGCTTTTTTCTTAGTCATTACTTGGCTTTTAAAAACCACTTTGCCATCCTGTTTGATTTCCTTTAACACATTTTCAAAGCGTTTTTGATTGGCTTCATTAGTAGAAACAATTCCAACTGTTGATTGTTCTATCCCACCAATCTTATCGAGATCGCCAAAGGCTAGATTAAACAGCAGACCTAATACTATGGGAAAAGCAAAGGTCCAAAAAAGCAAGCTGCGATTTCTTAACAGAACACGTAATCGATACGTAAACAAACGAATAAACATCTTAGCTCCCCCCCTAATCTCTCAATTCTTTTCCGGTAATTTCTAAAAAGACATCATTTAATGTCGCTTCTTGTGTATGAATATTGGCGTACATAATTTTTTCAACTTCGAAATAATTTAAAATTGGCAGCAAGGCTTCCTTCAGCTCTTTCGTCGTCACACTTAAATAGTTTTCATCATAAATTACTTCGATAATTGATGGAAAAGCTCCTACCGCCTCAACTTGTTCTTGAGATAGCCCTGGAACTTCAATAATCAGTTTTTCATTCTCACGAACCATGTTTTTCAATTGTTCTTTGCTGCCTTCCGCAATCACTTGTCCTTGGTCAATAATAACGATATGGTTACACAAAATCTCGACCTCTTCCATATAATGCGTCGTATAAACGATCGTCGCACCCAGTCGATTTAACTCCTTGATACTATCCAAAATTTTGTTTCGGCTTTGGGGATCAACTGCGACAGTTGGTTCATCTAAAAAAATCAATTCCGGCTTATGAACAATCCCGCAAGCAATGTTCAACCGCCGTTTCAATCCGCCGCTCAGCTGTTTCGGATAAAATTTACGAAACTCCTCTAAGCCAACAAGCTGAATCACTTCTTCAACATATTGTTCGCGTTTAGACTTTTCTTGAACGTACAATCCACAAAAATAGTTGATATTATCCGTTACTGTCAATTCTTCAAAGAAGGCTATTTCCTGAGGGACAACCCCAATCTTTTGCTTAATGCTATACTTTTCTGGTCCCATTTCTTCTCCAAAAATCTTGATTGATCCGCGGTCATAGGTCAATAATGAAAGAATACAATTGATAGTAGTGGATTTGCCGCTGCCGTTTGGACCAAGCAATCCCAATATCTCTCCTTTTTTTACAGATAAATTTAAATGATTCAAGGCGGTGAAATCCCCATAACGTTTTACTAAGTTCTCGATTTCGATCAACATTTGAAAAACCCCTTTTCCTTTTCTTCTTACATTTACTATAATGAAAATAAGCATTTGCTTGTAGTGAGTTTGCGCCAATCATACGATGACAAATGTCATTTGATCCATACAAATTTCTATCTAAATCAAATGATTCAATGATTGATGATGCAAATCGAACCTATTTTCCAGTAATCTGAGAAATAAATCCTTTAATACAAAGTAGGAGCCGCAATGAAAAATTTAAATAGCTATTCAATAGATTTTTTCTTTTTAGAATTAATTGGTATCCTGCTGCTTTTTCAACAGGATTTTAAACCGCAAATGGTAGTTTATTTGTTGGCTAGTATCCTCTTAGCTGGTCCCGCTCTATTGCTGAAGCAGGCTTTAGGGCAAGCATTAGGCGTTTTTCCTTTACTAATCCTGAGTTTTTTCTGGCCGCCCCTGCTCCTTTTCTTGCCCGCTAACCTGCGGATCGCTTGGCGCGAAGAGATTATTTGGAGCTGGGCGCTAATCGTCTTAGCAGTTCCCTTATTGCAAGATACCTACTCTTCACCAGAGCGTATGCTGATTATACTTTTGAGTAGCTTCGCGATCCTTTTAGCCTGGCGTGGAAAAAAACAGGTCGAAGTAAAAGAAGCCTTGCTGCAATTAAAGGATGACAGTTGGGAAAAGCAAGAACTGTTGAAACTGAAAAATCAGGAGCTAATCCAATCGCAGGAAACCTTCATCGATTTAGAAATTTCCGAAGAACGAAATCGGATCGCTCGCGACATTCATGATAATGTAGGCCATCTGCTATCTAGTGCGATTATTCAGCTTGGCGCGATTGAAGCGATCAATCAATCGGAGAAGTTAAAAAAACCGTTGAACCAATTACGGACAACGATTCATACAGGGATGGATAATATTCGCGAAAGTGTTCATGATCTTCACGAGACCTCACTTTCCTTTTCGAAGGGACTTGAGTTGTTAATAGCAGATTTTCAATTTTGTGAAGTGGAGATTCGAGGGAATATTCCAGAAGGTATGGATCAGGAGCAGGAACGAACACTGCTTATGGTGCTTAAGGAAGCATTTGCTAATGTGATGAAACATAGCAATGCTAGCAATGTAACACTTTCATTTAACGAGCTACCTGCCTTTTATCGACTGCAAATTCTTGATAATGGAACACTTGCTAAGAAAAGTGGAGATGGCATTGGGTTAAAAAGCATGCGTCAGCGCGTAGAACAAATTAACGGACAGCTTCACGTCTCACAAACTCCGGATAATTTTCTGATTCACATTGTTTTGCCAAAAGATAGTCAACCATCCTTTCACAATCACCATCGAACAAGAAAATAATATTCTATCCTGCTAGGAGGAGGTATGTCATGATTCGCGTTGTTGTTGTTGATGACGATCCGTTAGTAACGGAATCATTGAAAACTATTTTAGAAATATCTGATGAAATACACGTTGTTGGTACCGGAAATTCTGCACCAGAAGCCGTCAAACTCTATTTGCAGGAACGACCGGACGTTCTATTAACAGATATTCGCATGGGAAATAGCACCGGTATCGAAGCCGCAAAAGCGATTTTTAAACAGGTGCCAGAAGCCGTCATCCTATTACTGACGACTTTTTCCGATGATGAATATATCCGAGAAGCCCTGCAGATCGGTGTCAAAGGCTATTTAATCAAGCAGGAGCTGGGCAGTATCGTTCCTGCAATCAAAGCTGTATACAATGGGCAGACAGTTTTTGGAACAGAGATCGTTGGAAAATTAGCTTCGATCTTAACAGATCAATCTCCTCAAAAACAACCAGCCATTGACTTATCTGAAAGAGAGGAAAGCATTCTCATTGCAGTGGCAAATGGCAAAAACAACAAAGAGATCGCCCAAGAGCTCTTCTTAAGTGAAGGCACTGTTCGTAACAATATCAGTCAGCTATTAGATAAATTAGGAGTTCGTGACCGAACACAGCTAGCGATCTTCTATTATAAAAATTATCAATAAGAATTGACTAGAGTCCTAAAGAATATTTTTCTTTGGGCTCTTTTATTCTGCCATTTGAAGAGGCAAAAACTATACGCACCTAAAATTAAATCACTCATCTTCTCTTCTTCTTAATACTACTCTCCTTATTTTTCCCATTGTGATTTTTCTGAGACCAATTCTCAATCAAACTCTGGACATAAGCCTCTTTATGCGTAAGCAATCTCTTCTTTTTAGTCTTCTGCGGTTTTGTCGTTGGTGGAGCAGAAACATCGTCTATGGTTTTCGGTGTAACTCTGTCTTTTAACAACGTTTGTGAACTCTGCGATTCTATCACAGGTTCGAGAAAAGATTTCTGGATTTCCAGTTCATCATCTGCTGGTTCTTCCGGCTCTTCTTCAGTAAATATAACACGGATATTTTCCAAACTAACCACATCAGGATGTCCGACGCGAACCATTGTCAGTAAATCTTGATCATTCACCGTACTCAGATCAACACCTGCTGGCACAACGATCTCGATCGTCTTCACTTCTGGTGTTTCTACTTCTGAATTTAAGACACACTCTTCCTGTTGATCTGCTGGTTGTTCCACCTGATCGACTTCTACAACTGTCTCTTTAAATGTCTCTTTTGTTCCCGGACGCTTTGCTTGAATAAATTTTACAAATCGTCTTACACCAGCAGCTGTCTCAAAGAGTGCCACAATCGTTAGGATTTCCAGAAGTTCAGAAGTTTCTGCCCTTGAGCGTGTTTCGTCTGCATCCGCAATTGTTAAGGTATGCTTTTTACCTGACGCGTCTTCAAAGGCAGAAATGATCCGAAGAGTCAGCGATGAATTCTGAGCCTTCTCTGTTCCAGGAGTATCTAAAAGTTTTTTATTTGAACGAGCTTCTTCGGTTAAACGATAGTATTCCTTTTTGTCGTTAAACAAGCGATGAACGACCTTATCCCAATCTCCGCTTTTTTTGAAATAATCTTTAAAATAGGCGCAGTATTCACGCAGCACATCACTAGGCTCCGCTGTCAGAAACACCTCACAAACCAATTCTTGGCAAAGAAAAGAAAAATCACTAACAACAAGCGAATTTCGTACCATGACAACTACAAGGTATTTAATGAATGTAGCAACATCTTGAGAAAATTTAAAATAGCTAGTAATTTTCGCCTCAAGTGTGGCTCTTTTTACACCAAACAATGTTCTTTGTAATAACGGTTTTTTCTGCTCAATTGTTTTCATTAAGAAATGCTCCTTCCAGCGATGTATGCGCTTTTTTATAATAAAATTATAACATTATCAATAAAACAAAAGTAAATTTAGCATAAATTTGGAGTTATTTACTTTTTTCTATAGAAAAAGAAAAATTATCATTTCCTCTTTTTAGCTGTATTTTATTAACACAATTAAAATCACAAAGCCATTTAACCATAACTTTTCTATGTTCGTTATTAGAACAGAAAAAAAGAACACCTCAAGACAAAATTAAGTCTCAAAGATGTTCTGATTAATGTTTGTGAATCACCATTAAAATCTCTAAAAAAGAACTATTTTAGATGAAATTAACGCTTTAAAACCGCTCTTTTTCTTTACTAATCCAGCCGATAAATCAGACAATCACAAGTTCACAAGCGTAATTTCCCTATTTCTATTTTATCGCTTCGGGATTCATTTCTTGCCATTCTTTGCTTAGGAAATAACGATTATTGATCGTATAATTCTCACTTTGAGAATTAGAGCTCTTCAAAAATGGAGCAATTTCTTTATCTGCCGCCAGCCAGCCCTTCCATCCTAAATGAATCGTATCTTGCATAAAGTAGGGCGTATTTTGCTGAGTTGAGTAGTCAGCGATATTGGTAAAGCCCTGCGATGTTAATTGGTATTTGATTTTAGCAGAAAATTGCTGCAGCATCTCATCAGAAAGACCCGTAAATTTTGCCCAGCGGCCATTGACTGGTGGAATGATAAAGAGTACCTTCGCATGCTTTTTCGCTAATTGATCAAGCGCCAATTGAAAATCGGAAAACTCTGGAGAATAGCGATAATCCCATTTTCGTTGCGAATTGGCAAATCGATCCATATGTGGTTCGATCCTGCGTTTAAAGAAATGCTGTTGAATCCCAAATTCATTTCCTTGGGTCGCCTGCTTGCCTAAACGATTGGCTAACTGATTCAATTTATGGGGATCATAATTTTCAGGCAGTGCTTTGACATTTTTATCGATAGCCTTCTGCTTACTAATCATGCCGATTGTACTGAACAATTCGTCCTCTCGTTCTAACATGTTTAATTTTAGTCTGCTGAAGGTGACATCCGTTTGGTCTGGTAAATTTCCCGCCATCACTGCATCTAGCATTCTTTCTAACCGTTCATCTTTTCTTACCACTCCATAGTGAGTCAAGCGTTGAGCCAAATATTTATCACTAGATTGAACTTTTTTGAGATTCATTAGCCAAGTCAAGGTCTGCTCTGGGGAATAATAGGCATCAAAGTAATCACGTTTGATCCCATTTTTAACAAACCATTGTGGGGAAATGATGAATACAACCTTGCGATCCTTCAACTCATTTCCCAATGACTGCATCATCATAAATTGGGTCAATGATTGGGTTCCAGGCGCTCCCATCAAAAAAGGCGTGTAGCCGCGATCATACTTTTCGGCTAAGACCGATGGATGGAAGGGACTGATTCGGCTCAATTCAGAAGAGCCGAAAAATGGGACGTAATGATCGGTACTTAGAGCTTCTTTTGTAATACTGTTTCCTCGCAAAACATTTCCAGCCATTGAACTTGAAGCAGCTTTGATCAGCTTTGGATCATTGCTGTTGATTTTAAATGGGGAAAAAAACAGAAGAACCAATAATACTGCCGCTAAAAGAATCGGCCCAAAGATACCGAAAAGTTTCTTTTTCATTAAGCCTGTAAAGCTTTCACTTGTTCAATAATTTTATTTGGTGTGTTCCATTGCGCGCGGTCAAACTCTGAAACAGGTACTTGCACATCTAACTGTCCTTCAATTTCAACCAATAGCTGAACGGTTGCTAGGGAGTCCATCAATCCTTCCTCGAATAAATCTACCTCAGGATTTTCTCGAACTTCCTCTGTTCCTGTGATATCTTCTAAAATACTAAATAATGTGTCTTCCATGTTACTCGCTCCATTTCGTTTTTTTGTAGTCTAGCTGTTTATCTTCCTAGAAAGAAATTGTGAAATATTAATTTGTCCAAAAAACCTGAGAAGATCAAAAAGCTCAAGCAGACGGCGTTGAAGGTTAAGAAAATCGCCAACGCATGGGTAAATTTATTGGATGGAATCTGCTTCTTGTGTTTCTTCTTGAATCGCAGCCACGCATCTGTCAAACAAATCAATGCGGCATGATAGAAGCCATACAAGATGTAATACCAAGTCAAGCCGTGCCAAACGCCCATGATCAGGAACAAAGCAAAGTAGCCGACATTTGACGCGACGATCCGACTCTTGAAGGTTTTCTTTTTAATCAAGGTGAACATCAAACGCATATAAATATAATCACGGAACCAAAAGGATAAGGTCATGTGCCAACGATTCCAGAATTCTTTGATGTTCCAGGATAAGAACGGCTTATTAAAGTTCGGTGGTGTCTCGTATCCCATCAGCTTGCTGGTACCTACTGCGAACAGGCTGTAGCCAGCGAAATCGAAGAACAAATACATACTATAGACATACATATAGCCGACTAGGCCCCAAGAAATACCACCATGCTGCATCGCCATTCGATCAACGATTGGCAGCAGCACTTGACCAAAATAATAGCCGATTACAAATTTATATAAAAAGCCGACAAAAATATCGTGAACACCAGCGCCTAATAAATCGACGTATTTTTCTGGTGTAGGCGGCTCCTTCAAATCCTTTTCAAAGCGGCGATACCGATCGATCGGACCAGAGGAAATCGTTGGGAAAAACAGCAGGAACTTGATATAGTTCAACGGGCTGTATTCCTTGATCATCCCATCCCGCATTTCCATGATGATCTGAACCGATTTAAAGGTCAGATAAGAAATCCCTAGAAATCCAAAGATGGAGTTTTCTCCATCTATAAATGGGGTGATCTTAACTAAAATCAAAGGAACGATACTTAAAAAGACTGCGAAATAAAAGATGCTCGCTTGATTCTTGTTTTTACGATAATGGTTGTAACACCAAACAAGAATACTTTGGAAGATCACGTAGCCGATCAATGCCAGCCCTTGGCGATAATCCTTTCCGCCAAAAGAAACATACAAGAAGAACAGTGTGATCAGTGACTGGTACCAGCCGATTCGTTTGCCGCGAATCAGTAGACTTATTATCAGCGGCAACAGTGCCACACATAAGATAATGAAATAAATCGGTGACGCATAAGGCACCATGTGAGGAATCAACATCAGCTATTCACCTCGTTAATTAGTCGCTTGCGATCAATTTTGCCGTTTGCCGTCCGCGGTAATTGATCGACATAGACAAATTTTTGCGGAATCATGTAGTCCATGACAGCTTCCGCTAATTCTTCTTTCACTGCCTTGGTTAGCTGATACGTTTTCTCAAAGTCATTGTCATTGGCAACAACATAAGCCACTAATTGCTGAACCTTGTGGTCTTGATACTTCGGAACCACTGTCGCCTGCTTAACATAAGAAACCTGTTCTAAATGGTGATCGATGTCTTCCAATTCGATTCGAAAGCCGTGCAGCTTCACTTGAAAATCAATCCGTCCTTCATATAGCAGTAACCCATCCTTCTGAAGTCTTCCAGCATCTCCTGTACGATAAGCAGGAGCGCCATCGATCTTGAAAAAGGCAGCTGCCGTTTTTTCTGGATTATGCATGTAGCCCTTTGAAACACTCGGACCTTTAATAATGATCTCCCCGGCAATGCCGTCTGTTACTGCTCGATTTCCGTCGTAAATCAGAACTTCGGTATCTTCTTTGATATAACCGATCGGCACACGATCATATTTGCTTAACACCTCTTCAGTCACTTCAATTTGCGTCATGGCAACCGTTGCTTCCGTTGGCCCGTAAGTATTAAAGACCTTCGCATGCGGAAAGCGACGTAATAACTCTTCTGCCGTCTTTCTTGGCAGCTCCTCTCCACAGAATTGGAAAATCTTCAGTGAAGGCACATGTTCGCCATCAAAGGTCTTCTCCATTAGACAGATATCCATGAATGACGGTGTTGACACCCAGACCTCCAAAGCTAAATTTGGTAAAAAGTTGAATAATTTCTTGAAATCATTGATCACTGCTTTTTCCATCGGAATTAATGTTCCACCGCTGCAAAGTGCAGGATAGATACTCATAACGGATAAATCGAAGGAATAGGGTGCCTGCGATAAAAAACGCATGCCCGCTTCGATCTCAAAATCCTTTAGATCCCAATTTACAAAACTCAATAAATTTTTGTGACTAATCTGAACACCCTTCGGTACCCCAGTCGTTCCAGAAGTGAAGATGATATAGAAGGTTTCATCGCCCATCACTGGCTGCAATTTTTCATATGCATGTTCTGTTGTAAAAATCTCAGCTAGTTCTTCAGGCGACACGACTGGAATCGTCACGTTTAATTCTTCTGGCCAAGGCAAAACACTTAAAATCATTGCTGGCTGTGCTACCTTTAGGATCAGTTGGATACGATCCAATGGGGTAGTTGATTCAATCGGAATATAGGCATGTCCGCTTTTGGCCGCTCCTAAGAAACTGGCAAGCATAGCAAATTCCAATTCTCCGAAGACAACAATCGGTGTTTTAGCTTCTATATTTTGATTCAAATAGTGTGCTAAGTTATCTGACCACTGACGTAATGTTTGATAACTGAATTCTTCCTTTTCTGATTGATAAGCGAGTGCCTCTGGCTTTTCATTCGCCCATTGGTCAATCGCTGTAATGATATTTTGCATGTTGGTCCCCCTCCCGTTCAGTTTAAGAACGAACTCTTTTCAATCGATTAAAATTCGTTATAGATAAAATTACCGCCTTGGATACTCTTGTAATGGTATAAGTAAACGAGTATTAAGAGGACGGCAAAGTAGAAAAGCGTCTTTCCAATAAAACTTAACCAGTAACGAGTAGCGGGGCGTTTAAAAAATTTCTTCATCCGATCGCCCTCTCCCTTTTATTTAGTACTCATTATAGGAGGATGCCAAAAATCTACCATTTGTTTTTCTTACATATACCGCTTTCAAACGAACAGTTTTGTCACATTGGTATCCACGGCGTTTAGAGCATTTTTTTAAATGGAAAAACTGCCTGCTATCATTGGTTTTCTGCCAATGTAACTAGGAAGATTACTAGACGAAAAAACAGGATATACCGAATATCGATACATCCTGTTCTTAAGATTTTATGAAAGCTTTTTCTGATATACGCACGTTGCCCAATAAAATAGCGCATAGACCACCAGCATCAGTCCACAAAACAGATAAACAAATCCATAGTTGGCATTTTTGGCAATGTGAGAAATGACCGAGATAGCTAACATACTATGAATCAGAGCCAAAATCGCTGGAATAAAGAAAACCACTCGATTTTCACGCTTAATTTCTTGATAAATTGTTTTATCGGGTATTCCCATTTGTCGTAATAAACCATATTTCTTTCGCTTTTGCTTAAACTCAGAAAGCTGCCGCAGTGTGACCATACTTGCTGTCACAATGATAAAGGTGGTGGTCACAAAGGTCACTACGAACAGCACCAACCCCATACTGCTGCGAGTCATTCGATAAACTTCCTGATACGAGGTATACTCGGAACGATATACCGTCGACCCATCTTTATTAGTTCCTTCTCCTTCTACAATATCTCCGACAATCTGTTCATTTTTCCAAGTCAGATCATAATGTATCGGATAATCCCAATCGCCCTTCAGGTTTGCACGAATAACCTGATTCAGCTTATTCTCAAAACGATCTTCTACATCGATCACCTCTAACGCATAAGAAATGCCTGATAATTCATCAAAAAGTTCATCAGAAACAACAATCATTCCCGTACCATATCGCAAGCTCGTATCACCAAAAAAATTGGGGTGCGTTTCTTGAACCTTTAGCTTCTGACTTTTCAAATATATGATTTTACTGTAACGAGCATAATCATTCAGATAACGCTGATAGGAGCTCAAAACAACTGTCGAATCAGCAGACTTTAACTGAATATTCTGCAAGGTAGGATTGGTTTTTCGAAAAGCCAGATAATCAGATATCGAAACGACATCCGTAATTTCCGGCTGAGAATTTACACCCTCTCCAGAAATTGCTACGCTTTGTTTGGCTGGCACTGCTTTTAAGTGTAAGGTCTGCCGTTGATAAGGAGCAACGCTTTGCAGCTTCGGTTCTAGCTTCTGATAGCTTTGTTGTGTCATCATTACAGAGGCCGGAGCAATTTCATCAACTAAACGCATTTGTAGTGACACAAGTGCCGCCATTCCCCCTAAAATCGCCAATGCTAAACCTAACGCAACTGTGATAGAACCCAAAAAACGCCATTCACTAAATAATCGTAATTGCCATTCGCTTCTTGATAGCATTCCCAAATTTTTGTTTAAGCGCTTTGGCCGATAGGAATTATACCAGCGCAATGTAAAAGCAAAAAATAAATAGCTGCCAAATACACATAGTAAAAAGATCAAGCCCATTAACAAAGCATTGCCTCGAAGCAAGCCGAAACGATCACTGGCTGTCCGGGAAAAAACAACATAGGTCATCGCCATTCCCCAGCCGCCCAATAAAAATAGAGCACCAATACTACCGGCGATTTTCTGCGGCAAAGATACCTTCATCGCTTGAATTTTACGTAAGCGAAGCGTCTTTAAATGTGAAAACTTAGATCCTGATACCAGCCATAAAATCTGGAAAGAAACAACCGCCAATATAAAGAGCACCACTAAGCCAGTTGCTATGATCGCATCGGTCGAGAAAAAGAAATGCACTCTTAGCGGCAGGTCCATAGCTTTCACAAGAATCATACTAAACAGCTTAGAAAGCAAAACTCCAACGCCGATCCCGATTACAAAAGAAAAAATCCCGATAAAGAAAATTTCTAAAATGAACCAGAGACAAATCTGATAGTAGTTCAATCCATATAAATGGAAGATGCTGATATCCTTTCGCCGATTTTCTATAAAAAAACGATTGGTATTCGTCATAAAAAACAGCAAAATCAGTACAACCGCAAAACTGCCGAAGCCTAACATCCCAACTAGCTGTGTATTTTTTCCAGCACTGCGAATTAACGGCTGCTCATAGGTCATCGCTGTAAAAGAATAATAAACCATTACTGCAAAAATTAGACTGAAGAAAAAAATCAAATAGTTCGACAACTGCTTTTTAAAGCTTCGCCAAACGATTTTAATCAGCATTGGCTTTTCCTCCTCCGCCGATCGTTGCCTGCATATCAATGACCTTTTCAAAAAAATCCTTGCGAGAAGAACGACGGACAATTTCAGAGAAAAAACGCCCATCTTTAATAAACAACACTCGGTTACAATAACTAGCAGTGTAAGGATCATGGGTCACCATTAAGATTGTGGTTTCCTCATGAAGATTCACCTCATCTAAATAATTCAAAAATTCTGAAGCAGACTTAGAGTCTAAAGAGCCCGTGGGTTCATCAGCAAACAAAACCAATGGACGGCTGATCAAGGCGCGGGCCGCTGCTGTTCGCTGCTGCTGCCCGATGGATATTTCTTCCGGGTAACGTGCTAAGATCTGCTCAATCTTCAAAATTTTCGTCAACCGAAGCACCCGTTCTTCAATCTCTTCATTAGAGAGCTTACTGACAGTCAATGGCAAAATAATATTATCCTTGACTGTTAAACTATCGATTAGATTAAAGTCCTGAAAGATAAATCCTAAATTCTCCCGCCGAAAATCCGTCAAACGAGCCTCTCGCATCTGGGTAATATCTGCTCCGTCAATTTTAACGGAACCCATTGTCGGCAATAAAATTGTGGAGAGGATATTCATCAAGGTCGTCTTCCCAGCTCCACTAGGTCCCATAATACCGATGAACTCGCCTTTTTCTACACTGAAGTTCAGGTCATTTAAAACCGTGACTTTATTGTTTCGTGTGCCAAAGCTTTTACTAAGATGCTGCACATCGATCATTTTTTTCATGAGTGCCTCCTTATTCGTTTTAATGTAATTATTTTTTCTAAAAGAAAAAATTAGGTTGATTCGAATGCCGTATATCATTCAACTAAAGTGTTCAATCAATGTATTAGCTAGTTTTGATATTTTCTTTTTTACCTACGTCTCCTGCAAAAAGTTGAACTGACATCCTTATTCGTTTTAAAGTACTATTTTTCTCAAATAGAAAAATGAATTGGCCCTTGTCTGGCACAGCAGTGATCAACATATTCAAAAAATTAATATGACGAATACTTATTTTTAATATCTAAATTTTTTTCTTTATGGTATCATATTTGAGGCGGATTCCTATGTGAAACGTCCTTCAATAGTCTTACAATTTTTTCACTTTTTTGGAAAAATATTTTTCAGTTATTTTATCATAAAGGGAAGCTTGACCTCATCAGTTTTCTTATATCTTTCAGTAAACGAGCACACTATATATAGTGTGCTTTTCTTTTTTTGACAAAAAATAATACTATATATCGTTGCAACAAACTCAGAAATGCTATATGATTGATAATGAACTTTAAAGGAAATGGAGTGTTTGCAATGATGGAAATCCACACAAAAGATTCGTTGTTCAACGAATATCAACCGTCGCTAAAAAATATTAAGGTCGTAAAACGTGATGGTCGTCACACAGCATTTGATGATCAAAAGATTTATGATGCTTTAATCAAGGCAGAAACGAAAATTAAAGGATCTGTTGATCCATTGGCTCATGAACGTATCCAGTCAATCGTTGAGCGTGTAGATGCAGAAATTTCAGAACGTTTTACTAGCGATATCAAAATATATGAAATCCAAAACATCGTGGAGCATACATTATTAGAACACAACGAATATGAATTAGCGGAAGAATATATCAATTATCGGACGCGCCGCGACTTCCAGCGCAGCAAAGCCACCGATATCAACTTTACAATCGGAAAATTGATCAACAAGGATCAAACCGTCGTTAACGAAAATGCCAATAAAGATAGTGATGTCTTTAACACGCAGCGTGATTTAACAGCTGGAATTGTCGGCAAATCAATTGGTTTGAAGATGCTGCCGCCTCATGTGGCGAACGCGCACCAAAAAGGCGACATCCATTATCATGATTTAGACTATCATCCATATACACCGATGACCAACTGCTGTTTGATTGACTTCAAAGGCATGTTGAACAACGGCTTTAAAATCGGGAATGCGGAAGTTGAAAGTCCTAAATCAATCCAAACAGCAACAGCCCAGATCTCACAAATCATCGCCAACGTGGCTTCAAGCCAATACGGTGGCTGTTCAGCAGACCGTACGGACGAATTATTAGCTCCTTTTGCGCGTCTAAATTACGCAAAACACTTAAAAGACGCTGAAGAGTGGATCGATGACCCTGAAAAACAAAAAGCCTTCGCGAAACAAAAAACACGTAAAGATATTTATGACGCGATGCAAAGCTTAGAATATGAAATCAATACCCTATTTACTTCAAACGGACAAACGCCTTTCACTTCTCTTGGCTTCGGTCTTGGAACAGATTGGTTTGAACGCGAAATTCAAAAAGCGATTCTGCAAATCCGAATCGAAGGTCTAGGCAGCGAAAAACGGACAGCGATCTTTCCTAAATTGATCTTTACTTTGCGTCGTGGTACAAACTTAGAACCAACTGATCCAAACTACGATATCAAAGAATTAGCGTTAGAATGTGCAACCAAACGGATGTATCCAGATATCTTGAACTATGATAAATTGATCGAATTAACCGGCAGCTTCAAAGTGCCAATGGGATGCCGCTCATTCTTACAAGGCTGGAAAAATGAACAAGGAGAAGAAGTCAACGCAGGTCGTATGAACCTTGGTGTTGTTACCTTAAACTTACCGCGGATCGCTTTAGAGTCTGGCGGCAACAAAGAAAAATTCTGGTCTCTATTAGAAGAACGCCTGCAAATCGCCAAAGACGCGTTAGTCTTCCGTATCGATCGTTGTAAAGAAGCTACACCAGCAAACGCTCCGATCCTTTATCAATATGGCGCGTTCGGCAAACGTCTGAAACGGACCGATGCGGTTAACGAATTATTCAAAAATAAACGGGCAACGATTTCTTTGGGCTATATCGGACTTTATGAAGTAGCCAGTGTCTTTTACGGCGGCGAATGGGAAAACAATCCAGAAGCAAAAGACTTTACCATTGACATCATGAAAGACTTGAAAGAACACGCCGATGCATGGGGCAACGAATATGGCTACCATTTCAGTGTGTATTCAACACCAAGTGAAAGCTTAACTGACCGCTTCTGTCGTTTAGATACAGAACGTTTTGGTATTGTCGAAAATATTACAGACAAGGACTACTATACAAATAGTTTCCATTACGACGTTCGTAAAAATCCAACACCATTTGAAAAACTAGACTTTGAAAAGGATTATCCTAAATACTGCTCTGGCGGGTTTATCCATTATTGTGAATACCCTGTTCTTCAACAAAATCCAAAATCATTGGAAGCTGTGTGGGATTACGGTTACGATCGCATCGCCTATCTAGGAACGAATACACCAATTGACCACTGCTACGAATGTGGCTTCGAAGGTGACTTCAAACCAACCAAACGTGGCTTTGAATGCCCACAATGCGGCAATCACGATCCAAAATCATGTGACGTAGTCAAACGGACTTGCGGATACTTAGGAAACCCTCAAGCACGTCCAATGGTGCACGGACGTCACGAAGAAATCGCCTCACGTGTAAAACACATGTAAAAAAAAACTCAACGAACATTCTTCGTTCATTGAGCCAAACAGAAATACGATTGACAGGGACGGCGCTCTTTGCCGCTCCCTGTTTTACTTGAAAGGGGAAAAATATGCGTAATCCTAAACCAAAAGAATGGCTGGCCAGCGAGTTGAGCCAACAATATATCGCAGACTACAAGGCCTTCAACTTTGTTGATGGCGAAGGCGTCCGTAACAGTCTTTACGTCAGCGGCTGTCCCTTTGCCTGTGAAGGCTGCTTCAACGCGGCTTCGCAAAATTTTCATTACGGCAAGCCTTTCACTCAAGAATTAGAAGACCAGCTAATTGCGGATACCGCTCATGACTATGTCCAAGGTGTGACCTTCTTAGGCGGTGAACCCTTCTTAAATACGCAGGTCTGCTTAAAAGTTATCAATCGAATTCGCGCTGAATTCGGCGATACGAAGGACATCTGGTCTTGGAGCGGCTACACCTTTGAAGAACTGTTGTTAGACAGCGATGATAAGCTAGAAATGCTAAGCAAGATCGATATTTTAGTTGACGGTCGTTTCGAACTCTCAAAGAAAAACTTGATGCTACAATTTCGTGGTAGTTCCAACCAACGCATCATCGATGTAAAAAAATCATTGGCTAAAGGTGAAGTCGTCATTTGGGAGAAGCTTCATGACTCCGAAAAAGCTTTCGAGCAAATCAAAAAGAGCGAACTAATTTGAACGCTCTTCCCACAAAGGCAACACAATATTTTCAAAAGCAATGGGATCAAGATTAGTCAGAGTAATTCCGACTAAGCGGATCCCTTTTTCTACGCCGCCAATCTCCTCCCAAATCAAACTGGCCTGTGAAAACAAGTCTTCTTTCTTTTCTATGTAATAAGGCAAAGTGACCCGTCGTGTGACTGTCGTGTAATCCGCATAGCGAACTTTAAGAACAACCGTCTTGCCGTGACGCTGTACGCGTTTTAAGGAGCCCTCGACTTTTTCCGCCAATTGCCTTAACTGACTTAACACCTCATCATCTGTCGATAACGGGCGGCCATACGTATGTTCTTTCCCGACAGACTTTCGTTCACGCGTGATACTAACAGGTGAATCATGGATTCCCCGTACCTTTCGATACAAGGAATAGCCCATCTTGCCGAATTCTTGAATCAGGAACATTTCACTCTTCTCGTACAAGTCCGCTCCAGTAAAAATTCCCAGCTCATTCATTTTAGGAACAGTCTTCTTCCCTACGCCATGAAATTTCTCAATCGGCAAACGTTTTAAAAAGACGACGGATTCCTCTGGCGAGATTACTGTCATTCCCTGAGGCTTTTGGTAATCCGAAGCCAGCTTGGCCAGGAACTTATTGTAGCTGACTCCAGCAGAACAGGTTAATTGCAGCTCCTGCCAAATCTCTTGCTGAATCAGACGAGCAATTTTGATGGCCGAACGCGCATTGATCTTATTTTCCGTTACATCCAGATAAGCTTCATCGATCGACACCGGCTCAATAATATCCGTATAGCGATGAAAAATTTTTCGAACCTGTTGTGAAACAGCACTGTACTTAGCATGGTCACCAGGCTTAAAAATAGCCTGAGGACACAATTCATACGCCTTCTGGGCACTCATCGCCGAATGAATCCCATAAATCCGAGCCTTGTAATTCGCCGTCGTCACGACACCCTTGCCGCCAGTATCAGAAGGATGACGAGCGATTACTAAAGGATGCTTCGCCAGTTCCGGATCGTCCCGTTCCTCGACGGAGGCAAAAAAAGCATCCATGTCAATATGGATAATTTTTCGCGATGTATCATTTTTCAAAGGAAAAACCAAATCTGCCATTCTGCTCTCCCCTTCCTATCTTATCTTCATTATAACCGAACGTCTGTTCAGAGACAATTATTCCCACTAGAAGATAGAAAAACATAATTTCTGCAAAAAAAAGAACAACCTGTCCTATCAAAAACAATAGAAACAGCGTTGTCCGAATAAGTTTTTTAAGTCAATTACCTTATCTCTCGATTAAGTTCACTTTGCGAATCATCAGCTTGTCTGCCGATCCGCGTTGGAACTCCTGCGGCTCACCAAAAATTTCAGCATAGATGACCTTGTTGTGCTCCCGCCGCCTTAGCTGGTAGATGATCTTTCCAGTATCCTCCAGCTCCTTCATCATTTCTGTCACACCGCCAAAGCCGGTTTTCTTCGTGATAAAACCAGTCGCCACCATGCGTTCATCCAAATAGCGCGCCGAAATCACCGAACCTTTGGCTAATGTTGTTCTTAGAGCTGTCGCTAATTCCTCTAATTCTTCAGGAACAGGTAATTCTCGTTCCACTGGTTGATATAACGTATCTCGCAAGGTATTTAACTCCTCTACTAAGGCTTCATACTGTTCCTTAGTCAGCATCACACCAGCGATTTTTTCGCGGTTAAAAATATAAACCCCGGTCTCTGCTTTACGAGCTTGAGCAAAAACATCCATTGGTGATTTTTTTACTTCTGTAATTGAAGATGTCGGAACATCTAACTTTCGCAATCCCATTCTGCTCTCCTCCTACTTCCTAGCCCTTCAAATGAAAGAACTACCCCTTATTTTCAACTGTATCCCCTTCTACAAATCACGCGAATGTTCAAGAAACACGTGAAATAGAATGACACTCTTATCGTAGTCCTCATCATTATAGCATAACCTTTCTTTAAGAAAAATCTTGATCCAATTTTCCTCAATCAGATAATAAAACCGTCTGATATCTCTCTTGAATCAATAAAGAAGAGTCTAAAGTAGGCGTCGTTTTCAACGCAACTTGATGACTTGCAACCACAATGTTTTTCAAAGCCAAAGCCAGCCCTTCATTTTGACAATTCCTTAGCATCGGAATTTGCCGCTTTACTTCCCTACTAAGATGATCATAACTTGACGGAACCGGTCCCTGCTTCCATTTTAAATTGAAGAGTAGTATTGGAAGTCCTTGAGATAGTCCAAAGAAAAGATCAAAAAGCTTTACGTTGAATGTACTCCTTAATAGTTCGCCTTCCAAAGCAATCGTTTCTTCAATAATTCTACTCGCCTTCCTGACTTCCTGATATAAATCAGTCTGATGTTGTTGGTGGCAATGGTAAAACTCAGTAAAGCTTTGAAAATGATAGCGCAAATGATCAAAGAAGAAAAACTCTGTTAAATTTCCCTGTAAATCGAATTTTTCAATGAATCGGCTGATTAGTACTTTATCTGGATACAATACCTGGTTCACTGAAGGTGTTGGTTGATCTTTATAATACTGTTCGATTTGCTGGTAGACCTCGCCTTCTTCAAAATAATAAAAATCTCTCAAATAGCGTAATTGTAACAATAAAATGATACCTGGATCACCTAAAAGCCTGCCTGCTCGTCGATTTACCCAAAGGTTCAAATGAATCAGTTGTCGATTCAGTTCTCTCATTTTTGTGTAATCTGTGTCAGCAGAAGTCTGTTGCCAAAGAAATTGTTTGAAAAGTTTAAAGCGTGGATCTTCTGTTAACACTTTCCGATGAAGCTCTAAGAAATTTGGATGGTGCTGCCGATTAATTCGCCATGGTTTTCCTTTTATCACATAGCCCTTTTGCTGTAATTCATCACTATAACGCATCGCTGTTCGAATACTCACCTTTAGTTGCTTAGCCATTTCAGTAATCGTGTACTGTTCTTTATTTATTAATTCAAGTAGCTGCAAATAGCCCTGGGTTTTCTTTCTTATTATAAATTGCCAAATCATGCCTTGTGTCTCCTCTTTTACTCATTGAATTTCCTCTTCTTTAAAAATAACATAAATGGACACAAAGTTTTTTATCAACTTTTTTTCAAAAATCATAACCACCCGTGAAACGGGTGGTTTGCTCTTCGGCTAGAAGCCTCTCTTACCGGCCTCGGCCTAAAAGGCCC
>OKWP01000150.1_pt1 | contig 54609 bp, 47 predicted proteins | sample 1607251 | NCBI WGS metagenome assembly OKWP01 (sample SAMN07501073, study PRJEB24779) | human gut metagenome | isolation source: stool | host: human infant | place: USA: Pittsburgh, PA
GATGCTAGTGTTTGCTGCAATGAATTTAAAGAAATTAGCCACCTGGCTATGGAAAGGCAAGGAGCCTTTATTTTTTTGTTCAAAAATTCGAAACGAAGTAGATAAAAAGCTGTTCCAAGCTCGAGTTACGAGTTTGGAACAGCTTTTGTCTACAGTCTGAATCATTTCTTCCGTTTTAAAGAAGAAATGATTTTCATAGATCAACCTTTAACTAAAGCTAGATTCTTTTCTAAAAAGAATGGTGTGTAGTAGCCCACACCGCTGGACAACGGTAAAACTTCATCCGGCAACTCGATGCCCAGTTCGTTACGGATGTACTCTTGGCGAGAAATGATTCGCGACCAAACATTTGGATATTCTTTGGCTAGTTGATCACGAAGCGACTCATCAGCTAGCGCAATCCCACTCTCACAGCTTGCGCCGGCATAGCCAGCAACTGATGGAATAATATCAATTTGTAGTAACATTCCGGACTTAAGAGTAATTTCTGAGTCTTTTTTCATTGGCGAAGACATCCACTCTTCATCAGCCGTAAGATGCCCCGGATTTAAGTGCCATTTGTATTCCGATTTAGGCAAGACTTTGCCTATTACTGAATATAGCTCTTTACCTTGCATTCCTATTTTGATATTTTCCAACCATGCGACCACGGCGTCGTAGTATGGAGCTGCAACTTTTTCAATGTAATCCTTTTGCCCTTCTGGTAGGTCATCTGTCGTTGCAACTGCATAGCCACTTCGACTTGCTAATCCGCCTTTAAAGCCCGTAGTAATTGACATTTTATCGCCTAGTTTAACTTGTTTATCAGTTGGATATATATAGGCGTTCTCAAACCGTTCCCCAGTTGCAGCAATTGGAATGACATTATTTGGTTGGCCGTACTTAACTAAGTGGTTACCAATTTCCATTTCTGTTTTTCCTACCTCTACTTCATCAATAGCGTTCATCACACAATCTGAAGCCAAGGATGAGCCAAATTCATAATATGCCACTTCATTAGCAGTATTTAATGAGCGTACTCCGTAATCACTGTGAATGAACAGGTCGGTGCGATTGCTAACGGCATCTTCCCCTACTAATTCTACAATCGAACTTACAATGAATGCCGGCAAATCTTGGATTTGGTAGTTATCCTCTTCTGAAGTAAACATCTTCCAACCAACAAGCCCAACTTTCTTACCTTTACTGATTTTAGCATTGGTCAATACTTCAGTTAGTGGTTTCTCGTTATCCATCGGTTGATCCGGTAATGAGAAGAGTGGCGTGTGGATTAATTCTGCCTCAATTCTTGAATAGTCCACCATTTTAGTATTTTCATTTCCTAGAACTAAGAAAGCTTCACCCGTCTGATGTAATACCAACAAGCTTTCTTCAAAGCGAGTAACAAAACCTGTTAAATAAGAGAAGTTCCCGCCATGTTCCAAATCACAATAGATTACGAGGGTATCTATCTCTGACTTTTCCATCGCTGCAAGTACCTTTTCTTTACGGAACTTCATTGTTTCATCAGTCAATTGATATATTTTAGCTTCATTATCTTTTTTAGGTGGGTTAACTTTTTTTAGAGTTACCTTAGTCATATTGTCACTACTTTCTGTTTTTATTTACGCTTCATTTCATTTTTCAGAGATCGAGTTGCGTTTTCCACTTGTCCTCCATATACCACTTGTAAATTATTTTCGTTAATTTTAACGATTCCCATTGAGCCGGTCTTTTTCAAGATATGTTCATCAATTGTTGCTGTATCTTTAAGAACTAGTCTCAGCCGAGAGATACAGTTATCGATTTCTTGAATATTACCAGCACCACCAAGTCCTTGCAAGATTAGTTTGCCAAGTTCGTTTTCTGTCATTTCTTCGTCCTGATCTTCCAACACATCATCGTTGGATCGACCAGGAGTTTTCACATCAAATCGCTCAATGACATACTTAAATACAAAGTAATATGCAACTGCATAAACAAGGCCCAATGCTACAACTAAGTACCAACGAGTATAAGTACCTTGTAAAATTCCGAAGATAGCCAAATCAATAAATCCACCACCGGCATTCCCAACTGCGACTCCGAATAGATTCATTAACATAAAGGATAAACCAGCCATGAATGCATGGAAGACCCATAGAATCGGTGAGATAAAGATAAAGGCGAATTCAATTGGCTCAGTAATCCCGGTTACAAAACAAGTAGCCGCTGCTGCAATCAACATCCCTTTAATCTTTGGACGTTGCGCCAAATATGAAGTTTTGTACATTGCATAGCATGCTGCCGGCAATCCGAAGACCATAAATGGATGAGTACCTTGTGTCAAGAAGCGAGTAGCACTTCTCAAAATATCCATGTCTTTTACTGGCAATGCTAATTCAGTATTGAAGATGGTTAATGCTCCAGAAACTGTTTCACCATTGATAGTTGCCGTACCGCCGATTGGTGTAAATCGAATCAACTGGTTTAGTACATGGTGAAGACCTGTTGGAATCAGCAGGCGCTCTGAGAAGCCATATAAAAAAGTTCCAATTACGCCTGACTTACCAATCAAACCGCCTAAAGCATTGATAGCTGTATTGACAAAAGGCCAGATGAAAAATGAAGCGATTGAGATGATTGGAATAGTTAGGATGATCATAATTGGAACAAAACGATTGCCACTAAAGAAACTGAAAGCTGCTGGTAATTGTTTTGTGTGATAGCGATTGTGGATCATGGCTGTCCATAATCCTGCAATGATACCGCCGAAAACACCCATACGATATGTGAATGTGCCAAGTAAAGTTTCATACATATTGGAAGTTTCTACTGCTTTGATTTGACTCATTCCGTCAGACATCAATGTTTCAACAGAAGTGCTTTCCGCTGTGATGCCTCTAAGCTGAAGCAGATAATTGATAACTACATGGAACAGAATAAATGCAATAACCACTGAAAATGCTGCAATTTCCTTATCTTCTCTAGACATCCCGATTGCTACTGAAATAGCAAATAGAATAGGAAGTAGTCCAAACATCGTACCAACAATAGCCTGTACTCCACCAACAAATCCTTGGATCACGGTTGCATTAGCGAAGCTTTCTCCCACCAAAGTAGGATTTTGTAAAATTGAAACGATTCCTAGTAGTAGTCCCGATGCGACAATAATAGACAACGGACCCATTAATGATTTCCCTAACTTCTGGATATAAGTTCTCAATATAAACACCTTCTTCTTTTTAGTTGATATAAACGTTTACATCCCTTGTACAACGAAAGTATAGCACCCTGAAAAAGCGCTAACAATACGATAGGTCTGATAAAAATCAACATTCAGCACTTGGTTGTTCATTCAAAACGTGAATCTTCAATCACAGAAAAATACGCGCTATCAAGCACGTATTTTAGGTGTAAATATATGCATCAACTTTATTAATCAACGCTACTTTGTTTGTAATAGTTAATATACCCTTCATACAGTAAGCTAAGAGCAAGATTCAAGGTGCAGAATGATGAGTTGTTCAACTCATTCACATCATTAATGTTGGTCACTTGATAGTATAGGCTATAGTCTGACAGACTGGCTAAGTTATTTTGACCAAATCGTGTAACTGAGACCAACTGTGTCCCTTTCATATGGATTCTTCTTAAAGTATCATCAATCCGATCAACACGTCCGGACAATGATATGACAAATAGTAAATCATTCGAGGTCAAAGCTTTTGAAATCAGGTCTAATTCATTCTTTTCCGGTACAACGATAATGTAGATTCCCAAGTTCCACATGCAGCGTGCAAACTCATTGAGCATCATTCTTTGTCCATATCCTGTTGCGTAGGCAAATATCTTATCTGCCTTTCTAATCGTTTCATATATATCCTCAACACTTTTATCATCTTCAAACAATTTGGTTGTCGCTTGAACATCTCCGAGTAATACTTCCGGTAAAAACAAACTACTTTTATCGACTCTGGTTTTTTGCATGCGTGCAAATTCCTCTTTAAGGTAATATCGAAATTCGCCATATCCTTTGAATCCGAGTTTCTTAGTTAGTCTAATAATCGTTGAGTCAGATACATTTGCTTGTTTTGCTAATTCCGATACAGTTTGACTGATGCTGATTTCCATATTTTGAGTGATAAAACTTAATACATAATCATCATTCTCATTCAATTTACTGTGATGTTCATTTACTAATTGCTCCAATGTCATAATCAGACCTCCAAAAATAATAAAAAAGATTGCTCTCTCATTTTAATACGAAAGCACAATCTTTTTAAGTACTATTAAATTTTGAAAAGAAGTTCTCCTTCAGAAACCTTTTTTTCAGAGACTTCTAGTTTAATACCCTTATCTTCGGGAAATAGAACCATAACAACATCTGACAGTTTTTCCGCCTTGATTTGGTCACAATCAAAAATCACCAATGACTCGCCGGATGATACTCGTTGACCTTCTTCAACGAGCACTTGAAACCCGACTCCCTTTAACTGAACAGTATCAATTCCAATATGAATCAATAAATCTCTACCTTGATTACTAGTCAATGTGAGTGCATGCTTTGTTGGAAATATCGATTTAATGACACCGTCAATCGGTGCTACCACCTTAGCGTTTGTTGGTTCAACAGCGAATCCTTCGCCCATCATCCCTTGCGAAAATACAGGATCGCTTACTTGGCTAAGGGGAATCAGATTTCCTGATACTGGAGCAACTAATTTTTCTTTTCGACTAAAAAATCCCATTGACTTACTCCTTAATCTTTTGAAATGTCCATCACAAGGTTTAAAAGAACATCCGCCCCTTTTTTGACATCCTCAAAATCAGTCCACTCATCAGGATGATGTGTAATGCCACCTTTGGATGGAATATAAATCATATTTGTTGGGACAAAGTCGGTCATCATCATCGCATCATGTCCAGTACCATTGTTAATGACTTGATAGCTATAGCCCAACTGATCGCAAATATGTTTCATCTTCTCAACATTACCTTGATCCATAACACTTGGATTTGTAGGATTACTGTAGTTAATTCGAGCCATTTCCTCCAGCTCAGTTCTAACTCCAGTTTCCCCTTGAATCACTGATAACTCATTCAACAACTTTTCTTTAATCTCTTGAGGATTAGTTGTCTTTGTATCAAAGGTTCTGATTTCGATTAAAGCTTCGACAAAGTCAGGGACAAATTGATTTGAGTTCGGTTTGATTGTAAGTTTACCGACGGTTCCGGCAATCCCTTCACCAAGATTCTTCATCCACTGTTCAACAAAAAGAACAAATTTAGAAGCAGCAACTAAAGCATCTTTCCGTTTATTCATTGGAGCAGTCGAGTCCTCAGTTTCTCCATAAAAACGTGCTTTAAAACGGCCGATGCCAGGAATAAATTCAATCAATCCGATATCTTTGCCTTCATCTTCCAGGACTGGTCCTTGTTCGATATGAAGTTCAATAAAATTTTTGATTGTTTTTGGATCTCGCTTAGCGGCCTCTAAATCTGGTTCCACTCCATAAGCACGAAGAGCTTCCAATTTTGTTTGTCCATGGCGATTTTTTACTGTTTCCAACTCACTCATGGTTAATGTTCCCATCATAGCTCGTGAATTTGAGACACCCGTACTTGGCCCAAATGTCTCGCCCTCCTCTGCATTCATCAGAATTAGGTCAATTGGGTAATCATTTTCAAAATTATTTTCTTCCAGAATCCGCATTGTTTCCAGTGCAGTAACAACGCCAGCCACTCCGTCAAATCTGCCTCCATTAACAACTGAATCATAATGAGAGCCAATCATCACTGATGGTGCATCAGCCTTTTTACCGGCTCTACGACCAAATAATGTAGAGAAGCCGTCTTCCCAAATCTCTAAACCCAGTTGTTCCATTTGATTGATCAAATAATTTCTTGCTTCACGATCTTCTTTAGAGTAAGCAGAGCGGGTCACTCCTTCACCTGGAGTTGCATTGTACTCGGCTAAATTTTCGATATCCTTTTTTATACGCTCAAAATTTGTCTTCATAATTAAATCCTCCATTTCCTACAAGTGAATGTTAGCACCCATAGAAAGCGGCTACAATATAATCAATGAAGATTGAATCGATATTCGAAAACTGAATATTGCTTCGGTTAATGACTTAGAAATCATTATCGTAGATTCCACCATAAGAACTTTTTCTCGTCTCATAACACAACTCGAGAGTGGATTGGTTTAAAAAACTCTCGATAAATGCGTCCACTTTATTGACACAGATCCATGGATCGATCGCACCTTGAAATTTAAACCCAGAAATAGTCCCATCATCTTCTATACCGATTACCAGCTTACCTCCATCGGCATTTGCAAACGCTACTATGTGTTTTATAATATCTCTAGGCTTAATCCGTGCACTTTTTCTATCAAAATACTGATCTTCTTTTTCACTTATAAACTTTTGAATCTCATAATCCATTTAAAATTTCCCTTCTTAAATTTTTTTATTATAGAGCCGTATATTCAATTTCCACAAAAAAATAATCTAAAACAAAACAGACACCTTCATTTTGATATGTTCTCCCACATATGAATCGGTCGCTATACAGCATTACATATAGTAATTATTCATACTGCGAAATAAATAGCTCCAAATCTTTAGCTGGCGTAGTTAAGCTTAAATTCGAAATGAAAGTTTCATTGACTATTCCACTTTCATCAAATCCCTTCTTCAACCAATCAGAGTTCCACAACGTAAATCCTTTAGGATTAGAAACTTTCTTACATAATTTTGCACTATAGGATTTCTCTCTTGAATGAATTAAAGAAAGTCTTTGTAACCAAATTTCAACTATATCCGTATTAGGAGTATTAACAAATTTTCTTAAGATTTTATCCAAGTATAAGTTGATTTCTTCTACAGCAATAAACTCAAAAAGCTTACCTAAAATCACAATACAAGCCTCCAAAGTTCTAGGATTCTTTTGCATTATATTAACAAGAATACTAATCAATTGGTAGATATCATCTGGTCTTTTGTTTAAAGTAGAAACTCTATGTGTATAGACTTCACTTAGCGCTTTACTTAAACTCCCGCAATTTGGATATTTGTCTCCTAAAAGCTTTACCTGTAGCAAATGCTTTTGAAGGCTAAGCTTAAACTTCCACTTATTATTACTTTTCTCTGTAAAACTTGCATGTTTAAGATCCCAGTAAATTTTATCAGGCTTAATTGCATCTAAAATTATATTATCCGATAAGAATGTTTTATTTGAATTTAGCTTCAAATTTAGATCCGATAATACTTCAGATAACAATCTGATAATCACTTCAGCTTGATCTTTTCGAACCGAAAAAATTCTGTAATCATCTCTGTAACGAAGTATTTTGAACTCTTTAATCTCTGTTTTTTCTATCTTGTTCAGTAACATTTTATCAGCATACCCAAGTACTATTTCAGCTACAAAATCCATCAATACATTTCCTTGAGGTATACCGTTCGTTTGTCCATTTTGTAAATATCGTATTTTAGAATCTATTAAGTTTCCAACGCCTTGAGTATCTTTTCTATGTGTCTTAGCCCATTCTTTTGAATGTACTGCCCACGGGATAGTATGTGTGTACATTGAGCTATAACAATCGGTAATATCTGAATGAATGCAGTAGTCATACTCCAAAGCATAACTAATCTGTGCTTGTTCAAGGTTCTCCCACCAATTTAAAATAGTTTCCGCAGTATCGCTCTTTGAAGAAATAGATTCCACAGGAAGTGATATACATTCAATTCGCTTGTCGGCTTGGAATTCTTCAAACTTATTTTTGATGTGATTCCAATTATTTTTCTGTGTAATCCCGTTTACTAAGTCTACATATACTAATGGATGTAATATTTGAAGGGGTCTCCAAGCATAATTACCATCTTTATTAGCTAATATTCGATGATTAACATCAACTGCCTCAGAGAGCGATCTCTTATGTCTAACTAGTTCAGTAAATGGTTTGTTTTTTAATAAATCCACTGCTTTCTCAATGCCTACTGATAAATCAATATAGTTGGGCAACGATGTACTAAAAAAACTTGATGTTTTTAAAAAGAATTGCTTTGCTTCTTGATGATTCATCTCTAAAATACTTTTTCTAGTCCTAGTCAAATTCAAAATCTCCTAGATCAATTAAGTTGTAATGTAAGAGGATACCCTAAGGTTACACACCCTATTTACTATTATACCAGTATTCATTCGTGATACATAAGGGTGTAACATTAAGAACTCTATCTAAAAGACTACAAGTAGTCACCTTTAATTGTGAGTAATTTTCTTTATCCAATCCTTGTGCAACCTTGTCGTCACCCCTTGTATATCCCCGTACCCCGGATGTTTCGGAATATCAAAAATGTGCTCAAATTCCTGATTTTCATCAGTCTCCCACTCATGATTCAACGGTTCATGCCACTCTATAAACCTTGACCATAAAATGTTCTTTCTATAAAACTCAATAGGAATTTCAAAACAGTAAAAATTGTATTTGCTAAAATCTGTAAAATTATCTTTACGAGCATACTTTAAATGGCAGGTATCTCGCCACAACCAAATTAAATCTCGATCCAATGGTAACTGAATTCGTTTCGTATACTCTTCTTCAAGCCAATGAAGTGCACCAACTGCATTCGGATTATCGAAAAAGACAGATAATTCAGTATAGCGTTTCTTTGGATAAATAAATCCTTCTGAATCAACAGATTGCAAAAAATCTACTGGTTGAACCGTGTACACTTTCATTTATTCGCCACCTTTTTTTGACTACTTATAGTCATTTACCAATTTGAAATCTGCATACTTTTTCATTCAATTGAGCCCAGCATTAATTGTACACGAGTTTTCTTCACTAACGGATAGTATCAGGATATACTAATACTATCCTGAATAGCGAAATGAGGTAGCCAAAATGAGAAAAGTCGATGAATATATCAAAAAGAAATCCCAAAAAAGTAAAGTATGGCAAAGAACATTTGAGTTAGAGTATAAGAAACTCTCAGATAGCCTCAAAAAGGACACTTATAATCCAAATGAACAAAGTAAAGCAGATAACCAATAAAGATTACCCTCCCATATTTAACATTGCTTCACGAATCAGTAATCAATGACTACAAGTAGTCATTGAAGCAAATCTTCATAAGATACCTGTAGAATATCCCTAATAGCTCTCAATTGATCCAGCTTAATATGTTGCCGGCCACCTTCAATCTTAACCAATGTTTCTCTTGTCATAGCGATTTTACTGAGCTGGAGTTCTCGCACCAGTTCTGTCTGTCCCATTCCCTTTTCTAATCGGATTCGTCTGATATTGCTACCGATTACATTTTCTTTATCTATTAACTTTTCTTCCTTCAAAAATAGCACGCCTTTTGGACTAAAATTAGTCCTTTTTCTTATTAATCTTAAAGATTTGGTATGCTACAATGGGACTAGTATTAGTCCATATTCAATTTTAAGGAGGAATTTTTTTGAAGAAATTTGCAATCATTCTAACCTGTGCTTTACTCACGGGAGCTATAAGTGGGTGCGCCACTTCTGACACAAATTCTACAAGTACTGAAACAAGTACAACAACCTCAGAAAAGAATTATCCTATACATTTTTTTCCAGTTCCAGATGGATTTGAAGCTTATTATCATGATAAAAAACTAGATGTTCCATTGTCAGAAAGTAACTCTATTGAAAAAGTTTTGCCAATTGAAATTGAAAAAAATCAAGAGAATATAAAACTCAAGGCCGAGCTTCCCATACTGAACAGCACAGAAATTGATTGGCACGAGAATATTAAAGTAACTATTGAAAAAGGAGCGTTAGCACAACTTTATACTGAAAAAGTTGAACAATTTTTTGAGTCTGGTGCCAATAAAGACTTTTCAAAAATAAGCGATTATTCGGATAACTTTTTTAATGAGACCCAAGATGAAATCACGAACTCAACTTTTATGGCTGAAGATATGTACAATATGACGTTAAAAAAAATAAAAGCTTACGACCATCCATTAAATCTGACACTAAATAATGGATTACTCTCTTTTGTATTAGCAGGTTACGTTGACTATGAATATTCACCAGATTATTTGGAGACACCTCTTCAACACGAGAACAATGATATTAATTTTAGATTTGTCTACGAGTCAAAAAGTAAAACATGGTTAGTTGATCAATTAAGCACTATAAACACAAGCTTCCATGAATTACCTAAACCTGAAAATGAAGCTGATATGGTCATTAAAATCTTCTAAAAAAGAAGCGTTGAAGGAGAAATATTCCTTTCAACGCTCTTTTTTATATGCTTAGAAACATAAATAAATTGTATACTTTCTTTTTAGCCCCTATTACTTTTCACGAAAAATATCTTTTTTCGACACTAGCGTTTCTCTACTTATAATATTGTACACAGTTTTTGTATTATTGAAAAATTACTCATTATTTAGCATTAATCCACATCGTTTTATCAATCGACCTTCATACTAAACTACTTTAAAGTCATCTTCCTTCTCATTTTTCATTAAATCAGATACATAAGCCCATGTACCCGTTCGTTGTAAATAAAGTTCTTCTTGTAGCAGCTCCCACTTTCTCTTAGAAATCATAATGACGCCATCGTTCAATCCATTTTTAGAATCCCTAGTAATTTCTATTTCAGAATTTGAATGAACTACTTCTTGCAACACTTTACCTATATTTTTTTTGAAGTTTGTTGGAGTAATAGTATCCAAAATGAACACCTCTCTTCTCTATACCTCTATTATGAAGCGCCCATCAAATAAAGCAAGCGTTGAGGAATAATTCTTTCAACGCTTGCTTTATTAAGCTTTCATTTTGTAGTTTGACTAATACCAATAATCTGATCTCTAAACAATCGAAAAACTTCTTGTGGTTGATAATAATCTGTATCTATTTCAAATGTTTCTGAGAACAATTCATTGAATTTTTCTACTGAAATGATGATTTTACCATTCTCCTCTCGACTGTTTTCTATTATTTCTGCTTCTAATTCAAATAAATCTAGTGACGAACTAAAATCATAAATCCTGTCATATTGAACAAAAAAATCAAGAAAAAGTTGCTCAAACTCTTCCTTATTTATCACTAGTGTTTCAAGCGGAACAACTTTATTTTCATCAGCCATTCTTCCAATTTCCTCACTTTCATTTTCAAAAAATCGTAAAATTGATATAGATTCTTTGTCTCTAATCACTCGTGATATTATCTTGACAGTCCTACATCTAATTCAATTAAAGTATAAGCCACTTTCAAATAAAAGATTACAAAGTAAATGGCAAGCCAACAAAATAACCATCTGCTTCACGTATTACGATTTGATAATTCTGGATTTCGCTCGGAAGTTCATAATAATAATTAACAGTTTCTGCTTTGCCACTTTCAATATATTCTGGATTATTCAATATCATAGCATACTCATAAAGTTCTTCACCATTTTTATTTTCAATCGACCATTGTTGCGGACGTATCGGATTTTCTGTATCATTTTTCATTGTATAGGTCACTTGTAATACACGATCATGTTGCGCAAATTCATTTCTTTTTTCGGTCAATTCAACCTTTTTAAACGTTATTTCGACCCCATCTGCCTGATAAGTTTCACCCATTTTTAAATCTTTAGTTACAATTTTTACTGGTTTTTCTTCTGGAAAATATCTGGCTTTAATTGTTAGATAGCTTCCAAAAAGAATCAATCCTAGTAGCAATAAAAGAATTCCTTTAAAGAGCCACTGAAACGGAAAATACACTTTAAACATCTTTCCCCTCCTCCGTTTTGCATTTGTTTTTTAGATAATACGATAACTTTTGATCAATTTCATCCAACTTTCCCACCACAATTGATTCTATTTCAGAAATTTTTTGTTCAATTCCTTTGCTTTCAGGATTACTTAATTTTACATTTGATTGGTTAGCTAACACTGGTAAATTTGATACCATCACACGAAACATATTGGCTTTTGTTCCGAAAATCCCTTTGTTCTGTTCGTAAAAACTGTCAAAAATTGTTTTAGTTTCTTTTGAACAATACACTTTAATATACGGATCAGACATGTGTTTTTACTCCTTATCTTTTTTTATTTAGGGAGTCTGTAGGGAGCTTGCTCCCTCAGAGGTTTTCCCCATCTAACTTGCCAGAAAGTAGCCCTGCGTAAGCAAGGGCGGATTGACTGGCAAGTAGATGGGTAGCTGGCGTATGCCCTCAAAACCGCCTCTTTCCAATTCCCTCCGTATCGATGGGAAACTGGAAAGTCTACTGGCTAATTCCTTTAGAAATCCATCTCAAAATCTCGTTGTCTCCTTTGCTGATTTTCAATCATTTGTTGCGTGAACTCGTAATCTTTTTTAGCACGATACATTTTCACATCGTCATTCATTATGCGACTGATTTGATAGTGAATCTGTTTAGCAGAAGGTGTATGAGAACAATTTTTAAAGCCCTCAGCTGGTAGAAATAATTCTTTCTGATCTGTCTTTTTAACTAAAATTGTTTTACTTTTAGTACTACGTAAAGTTCTAGGATTCACATCAGTATGAAGTTTAATCGTGTATTCTTGATCATCTTCTAAAGATATTGTGTTTGCATAATGCCTGTCTACTTCTCGCAAGAAATCATCATATTTAATGATTTTTTTAGCACCCTCATGATCACTAAACTGCTTTTGTGCAATGGAATCTAATTCCACAAACGGTACATTTAACTCCCCAGTTTTATAATCAACTCCACTAGCTAACGCTATAATTTGTTCCGTATCTAGATCAACAAAATTATTCATATGTGTTTCTTCTAAATTCTTTTCAAGTCGTTCAAAAACAGACTCAAATGAATATTTTTTCCCTAACTTTCTTGCACTAAAAGTACGTTCGACATACTGACTTTTTTCTTTTCTAGATTGTTTTTCTCTTCCTAAAGTAATTAGCTCATCTCTACGCTCATAGAAATTTACATCTTGTTTGTAAAGAACATAGCCAAGTTTGTTATTTGTTTTTGAAAATTGATAAACTTCGATGTTGTATTCTTTTGCTAAATGATCCGAAAAACGCACAAATGAATTTACTTCACAATTCTCCAACGTAGCTTCAATCGCATTTTGTACAAACTCTTGATAATTAATTTTTCCATTTTTCAGTTTACTTGGATCGTTTGAATAGAGATTCGTTCTCTTTTCTAAATTTTCATAGTACTGATTGTCTACAGGTTCGAGTCCATTTTCAACAAGCACCTCATCGTTAATTTTTCGCATTCGTTCTAAATCTTTAGGGTCAATACGCAACCTCTTACAGGTCTCCATATCAATATTATTAATAACAAGATGACTATGAAAATGATCTTTATCATTGTGACTTGCAACAATAATTTGCGAATTTGGAAAAGCTTTTTCTGCAAATTCGACAGCTATTTCGTGCATTTTCTCAATACTTAACTCTTTAGAAATATTCTTATCAAACGAATGGATAACATGAAATGCTTGTGCTATATCTTCAGATTTATTCATCCTGGTTCTTACTAAATTCATTTCTTGCAATGCTTCCTCACTATTATCACTACAATTTATTCCTGAGACTGCAACGCATTTTTCTTTTTTTGAAGGATTAGCTGCATATTGTAATAGCGAGGATAAATTTTTCTTGCGTCCTTTCGATGTTATAGTAGCTCCCAAAGTTGTTTCACCTCATCTTTTAAACTTGCAATAATTTGAATCGAGTGAATTAAATTCCGGTCAACTTTTTGGGAATACTCTTCTTTCGTATCGGGTCTAGTTTGCTTTTCTAACCAATATTGAAAATAATCTTTTTCTACTTCTGACAGTTTGAGAAAAGAAGATGTACTCCGATTGGACTCCAAAAAAATGTCATCTGGATAACTAATCATCAATTTTTTTGCTATGCTATTCGCAAGTTCATCTTTAAAAATGTTGTAACGGCTAACGTCAAAACTAAAATGCAGGCTCTTTTCTTTCTTATTTTCAGATTGTTCTCTAAAATATTTAGCAATGATATTTAATGCTTTTACCGCTTGATTCAAATTGTTACCAATTTGATTTAACTGTTTGATTAGAGCTACCCTATCATCTTCAGCCAATAACGGCGGTTCATATTTGAGTCCCTTTAACCGCTCACGACAAACATCTGCTCTAGAAATTCCTCTTTGTTTTGCAATCAATGTCAGTTCAAGATAAGTCTTTTTATCGACACGAAAATTTAAGGCCTCACTATGTTTGCGATTTTTTTCGTACATTTTTTGTTTATCATCCATTGATTATCCCCTCACATTTTTTCTAGAGAGCAACATTTGAAATTGCTCTCTATTTCATTTTTCATCATTAATTCTTCTTGAATCATCAGTTCAATATAATTTGTGACCGTGATTTTTTCATTTGTCGCTTTCTTTACTGAGTCGCATAATTCGGCAAGTTCTAAGAAATCCTGCGTACTAATCTGTAGAATTAATTGCATGACAATCACCTCTTTATTTTTTAAATAGACTATCAAACAGCGGATTTGGTTTATCAGAAATATCCTGAAACAGTGGATTATTTTCATAAGTAAATCGTGGACGTTTCTTCTCCTTCACTTCTTGTTCTACAATCACTTTTTCGTTAGGCCTTTCTTTTCGTTCCTCGATAATATTTATTTTTTGCGTCTTATCTCCCTGACTTGCTTCAGCTCTTGTTTCACGTACTTCTACCGTTCTTGGTTGATTTGACGCACTACTTTGTACATTTTCTCGTACATCTACTGTTCGATTTCCATTTTGACTACTTGTAGTATTCTGCAAGTTTTCTCGTACATCTACCGTTCTCGGTTGGCTTGTCCCACTACTTTGTACATTTTCTCGTACATATACTGTTCGATTTCCATTTTGACTACTTGTAGTATTTTGTAAGTTTTCTCGAACATCTACTGAGCGCCTATCTTGACTACTTGTAGAATTTTGTAGATTTTCTTTGACTGATTTTTCTAATCCGGTATTTGAATTTTTAGCTTCTTGGATTCTTTCTTTAGTCAACGCTTCTTTTTCGTCCATATTAGCGCCTGTACGCCCTTCTACACGTTTCCTTAACATTTCCTCACGATTCATTGCTTCAGGCGTGTATTTTGCTTCCTGTCGCTTCTGATTAATTAATACTTCAGCAGACTTAGCTTGACCGTGCATAGCATTTTTACGTTCTTCAATATCTTGTTTAACTTTTTGCTGAATTGCACTTGCAGGATTAATATTTGATTCAGCATTATTTTTCATTGCTTCACGCATACGTTCAGAACTAGACATAATTCTATCAGCGTTTTCAACTTTAGCGCCATCTTTTCTATCCGAAAGACGTGTTGGCATAGAATCAGCATATTTTCCAGTTTCATCTTCTTTGTTTTTAGCTACTATAGGTTTGCTATTTTTATTAATAGCGTACACGGTACCATCATCTAAACCTTCTTTGAATTTATTCTTGGTATCATTAGCCATATCACGCATACTCTTAAATGGTTTTGTTGCTCTTTCACTGGCCATTGTAGCTCCATCCGAAGCTAAGCCTGATAATCCTCGTTCACGAGCATACCCAAGTGTTTTCCCCGTTTTATTAGCTTTTTGAGAAAGTGATTGACCAAAGTTGCGTTCAGGTTTTCGTTCTTCCCCTTCCGCTTGATCGTTTCCACCACTATTTTTCCCACCTTTAGATCGGTTCATACCACCTGTTCCTTTACGAAACAGCATAGCTCCCATGCCAAATGCTGAAGCAAGCTGGCCATAGCCTTCTTTTAAACCAATATCCACGCCAAAGTAACGCATGACTGTTCCACTACCCTTTATCAGCACAATAACAGCGCAGACGTACGCTACTGCTTTTATAAAAGGATTTACAGAAGAACCGCTACCTGTTCCGAGATAATTAACAAACATTGCAAACATAGACAATCCGAACCCTTGAAATCCGACTGTCAAATAACACTGTAAAATATCTGACAAAACTTGCTTTGATCGTTGGCCTGTTTCCAAGTCAGTAGCAAATACTAAAACTCCAAGTACGCGTTTAAACGCTAGCTCGAGTATTGCTGTAATTATAATGAAAGCACTAAAAACATACGCTACCGCTAAAGCAATCAATCCAAAAGAAATCCCCCATAGATTTGCTTGATAGCGATAATATCCTGATTTAATGCCCTCAACAAAGGTCGACAGAAAATTATCCGAAAATTTGGTAGCAACAAATTCATTATCAGAATTTTCAACTAATTCATAACGCAGATTATCAGCTATTGGGTTCTCTTTTTCCATTTTGTCGAGTACATTATCTGTCAATACTTGCGTAAGATCCGTTTTCCAAAAATTTTCTTTTGTTAGATTGTTCCGGTCATTCGTTTTATCGATCATGGAATATTGATCTGTTTTATTGATATAAGCTAAATCAGTAACCCCTTGTTCAATCAGCGACCACGCCACGCCTTCGTCCGAATTTGTAATCGTAGTCGTATCATTATAAAATGTTTTAGAAAACTCTATTCCGCTGTGAATCAACGTTGGCATTAAAAGAATCAATGAAATTGACATTACAACATTCATTCCAACAGATTTTAGATCAACCGTTCCCTTACCTGTAATCATTTTATAACCAATAATCACTAGTGAAAGTATCATTAAGCCAACAACAATGGTACTTAAAACAGCTTGATAGACTTTGTTCAATCCGGTACTTTCTACAAAGCTAAACAAATCTAAAACTTCGGGAATCATATTTTGAATGCCATCGACAACAGCGAACATTGATTTTATAACAGACCAGCCTATCCACATACCGAACTGGCTGTAAAAATTTCCGTTGTATTTTTTCAAATAATTCTGGTAAAGCGGATTAGTTAAAAACTCAGTTTGACTCTCAGTATCATCAAACCAATTGAAAATACTGCCTTCTGCAATGTTACTCGTAAAAAGAATCACAGCTATTAGAACAAGAAAAATAACCGGCAACCAATTTGTTTTTCTATTAGCAATCTTTTTTTTAATTATTTTCATTGTTACCTCCCTCAGCCCATTTTCTTAGGCTCTCAGAGAGTTTCTGAGCTATTTTTCTGTCAATTATGATATGAGTTACGTAATCATCATTAACAGCTTTTAAATCGAGAACAATAGTATTTGAGCAGATACTCTCGGTTAACTCAAGAGTATCTGCGTTATGATCAAGACAGTGAATCTTATCTACTAGATGATTTTCAATCATTTTAAATTCCCTCTTTTTTTTGTAGCTTGATTAGTTCTAACGCTTTGTTTTTTAGAGAAGTAAAGATATAATTATTTTTTTGTTTGATACGATGATCTGTTTTTGCTCTTCGTATCAAGTCACGTAAAGTCATTGCTAGCTGTTCTCTAACATGATCTACAAAATAACTATTATTACAAATTTCATAGATAATTTTCAGTTGAACTTTTTGTTCTTTTTCAGCAGATTTAATTGCATAATTGAATTTTTTGTACCAGTTGTCGAATTGACGATAATCACTATTGCTAGCCAGTTTTAAGCAATTCACAATACTTTCTCCCCACATTTGTTTAAGAAGATTTTCTTCAATAAATGTTTCGATCAATTCTTCATCTAATTTATTATTTTTAGTTGAAAGTGATTCAAAAAGATCATCATTATGTGATTCTTTAATATCTTTACTATCTTTATAAGACTTATATAATTCTAGTTCATTTTTTGAACTATCAGCAAAATTGTTTTTGTCTCTTGTTTTCATTGATGTGTCGCATAGTTCAAATTTTGAACTATCAACAGAATATTGATTTGTTCCATAGTTCAAATTTTGAACTATCAAGTTTTTTTGACTATTTTCTTGATGGGTTATCTTATTAATTTTATAAACATCATCTTTGCACAGTACAGGCTTTAACAAATAATAAAAATTTGGGAACATTTGCATTTTATTTTTATTGAAGCCATTTTTTCTTTTCACAAGAAGTTTAACTTTTTGAAGTTCATCTAGTGCTGATAAGATTGTATTTTTTGACATTCCCGAAATTTCTACGAGATTTTTGATTTCAAATATCAAAAAAATTTTTTGATTCTCATCATACAAGTTATTTTTCAATGAAAGTCTATTTCTATCTTTTAGTAACATATAAACTAACTTAGAACTTAGTTTCATTTTCTTATATTTTTCATTTACGTTTAAAAAAATAGGATATTGATAGTATAATTCTGCATATATATCAGAATTAGAATAGCCTTGCTTTTCAACTAAGCTTTCAACTTCTTTTTCATTCATTGTCACACCTGCTTCTGATTTTATTTGCTATAATAGATTCAAATAAAGTTTTCTCAGAACTTTATTATTGAGTGTTCCCCCGATCTGCAAACTGACGGGAACACTCTTTTTAATTTTTTCTACTTCATCATTATTCAAAAAAACACCTCGTTTTTTAAATTTGATGACTCAATATCCATTTTTTGCATTCTTCTTTTGAAAACAACTCCATTTTTTCTAATAAAATAACTGGCAATCCCATTCTTTTAAATTTCAAAAAAGTTGTATATGATACATTCAAATATTTAGCCATCTCTTTTCCTTTTAGAAATGGTCTTTCTAACCCGGTATCAATTCTTGCTTGATCAATAGCCTCTTTTGTCATTTCAAAAACATAATTTTTCAATTGATTCGTTTGTTGTTTATCTAACATTACTGTAATTCCTGCATCCATTATTTTTCTCCTCTCATTTTCTATTTCTTCAATCAGCCAACTCGCCAAGTTGTATTTATTTAGATTTCAAATCATTAAGTAACCAATTTACCAACTTTTGATAAGTAGATGCTCTAATACTTTCTTTGCTCCCATTTTCGATTTTGACATATGTTTTCCGATTTATACCTATCAATTTTGCTGCATCGTTTTTAGTAAGTATAAGATCGGCTCTATGTCTTCTTAAGCTTCTAATGAATTGATCATTAAGAGTTATCATTCAGCGCCTCCTTTTAAATTATTCACTTTGTGGTTTTTATCTTAATAAGCACATTTTAAACCACGAAACGAGTAATGTCAATTAAAACATTACTCAATTTGTGGTTTTTATGCTATAATAGTTTGGAATTTACTATAGGGGGTGTTACTTTGAATAGAATAAAATTTTATATTGATTCCAGTAAAAAGACCATTAAACAAATTAGTACAGAAACTGGTATTAACTATACAACTCTTACGAACTATTACCGTGGTGAGCGAAATCCTAGAAATACTGAAACATGGAATATCCTTGCTGATTATTTCCATGTTCCTGTAAGTTATTTGATGGGATTAGACGAAACAAATTCCATAGAACAACCTAATCTTGATAGAATAAAAACTGCTCGTTTAGAAAAAAAGGACAAAATAGTCAAGAATATTGCCAGTCTTGACTCAGATTATTTTACTGAATTATCTAATCTATACTTTTCCATGACTTCTTTACTTGAAGTCAAACTTCAAGAAGATGACTCCGACTTTCTTTTTTTAAAAAGTATTCTAGAGGACTCCTTTGAATACACGATTCTATTTGCCAAACAAAAGAAGTTTATTAATAAAGCTTTAAACTTAAATATCGATGAAAGAAAAGAGTTAGAATCTGAGTTATTTGGCAACTTAACCCAAGTACAGGTTAACAATCTAAAAAGAGAGATAACAGCTCGATTAATATCAAAACTTCAATAAAACTAATTATTCAATCAGCCAACTCGCCAAGTTATCAGATTGGAGAGATTAGTTATGTCAATACAAAAGTACACAACAAAAAGCGGTGCACGATATAGTGTCCGCTTGTATGTTCGTAAAGATGAAAATGGAAAGCAAGAATACTATGTAAAAAAAGGGTTTAAAACTGAAAAAGAAGCCAAGTTACACGAAGCAAGAAAAAAGGTCGAGATTGAAGATACCGGCTATCATAAGCCTTCTAATGACTTGTTTATAACAGTGTATGAAGAATGGTTGCCTTCTTATAGGAATCGTGTACAAGAAACGACATATCAACGTACAAAAGACCTTTTCCGCCTGCATATACTACCAAAATTCGGGAATAAGTCCATTTCTAAGATTACTCCTGTTCACTGTCAGAATGCAGTCAATGAATGGGCTTTAAAATTCAAGAATATCAAACAGCTTAAGTCTTACAGCTCTCAAATATTTGAGTATGCCATTTTTGCAGAGCTATTACACCGAAATCCTATGGCAAATACAAATCTACCAAAGCGGGAAAAGAAAGAAAATGAAAATTACTTTTCATTAGAAGAACTAAAAGCTTTTTGGGATATTCTCAATAAAGAAGAGCCTTTAAAACATATTTTAATCTTCCAGCTTTTGATTACTACTGGTATACGTAAAGGAGAGCTAGCTGCTCTTCATTGGTCTGACATTTATTTTGAAGAACAGCTAATGTATGTTAGAAAGAGCTATGCAACTATTCGAAATGAAGAGAAGAATGCAAGAAGAAAAACTGTCAGGATTCAAAAAAATACAAAAAATATATCTTCCGAACGAATATTACCAATTGATGCACAAACTATTGAAATGTTAAAAATCTGGAAAAAAGAACAAGCTCGAGAGCTTTTGCAGTTTGGCATAAATACAAATACAAAAAATCAACTTATCTTTACCTATGTAAATGCAGACGGTGACATTAATCAACCTTTGCATGCGGACTATTCAAATAATATATTGAAACGTTTAGAGAAGAAATATAAATTTAAGCACGTTACTATTCATGGATTCCGGCACACTCACGCTACTCTTCTACTAGAAGGTGGAGCAAGTATCAAAGAAACACAAGATCGATTGGGTCATAAAAATGCTGAAACTACCCTTAACACTTATTCTCATGTTACTGAAAAAGCTCAACGAAATGCGTTAGAAAAATTCATTGCTTACACTGGTTTATAATTTTGTCATTACCTTTCTCATTACCAGAACGAAAAAAAGACACCTTCTCGCAATGAGAAAGTGTCTGAAATCGTTGGTATAACAACGATTAACGTTTTGAAAACTGTGAAGCTTTACGTGCTTTCTTAAGACCTGGTTTTTTACGTTCAACCATACGTGAATCACGAGTAAGTAATCCAGCGCGTTTTAATGGTGCACGGAAATCAGGATCTACTTCTAATAAAGCGCGTGAGATACCGTGACGGATAGCGCCGGCTTGACCTGCGTAGCCCCCACCGTTTACGTTTACGAATACATCATATGAACCAGCTGTTTCAGTAACACCAAATGGTTGGTTGATTACTAAACGTAGGTCAGCGTGTGGGATATATTCTTCAACGTCTTTTTTATTTACAGTAATTTTACCAGTTCCTGGTACTAAACGTACGCGAGCAACTGCATTTTTACGACGGCCTGTGCCGCTATATTGAACTTGTGCCAATGAATTTCCCTCCTATTAAATTAAGTTTGTGATGTCTAAGACTTCTGGTTGTTGTGCTGCATGTGGATGTTCTGCTCCACCGTAAACGTGAAGTTTCATGCCTTGAGCGCGACCTAAAGTGTTTTTAGGAAGCATACCTTTAACAGAAGTTTCGACCAAACGGCGAGAATTTTTAGCACGCATTTCGCCTGCTGAGATTGATTTCAATCCACCAGGGAAGTTTGAGTGACGGTAGTAAATCTTGTCAGTTGCTTTCTTACCTGTCAATTTAACTTTATCTGCATTAATTACAATTACAAAATCACCAGTGTCAATGTGTGGTGTGAATGTTGGTTTATTTTTTCCGCGTAGCATTGATGCAACAACTGTTGAAAGACGTCCTAAAGGAACATCAGTTGCGTCTACTACGTACCATTTGCGATCTACTTCGCCTGGCTTAGCCATATATGTTGTACGCACGTTTTTTTCCTCCAATTTCGATTTCGAATGTTTGACAAACACTTGAGTTTCCGGGGCTCTCGTGGGGCAAACAATACCATTTACCATAATACTTGCAAAGCCTTGCCATGTCAATGTTTTTCTCTTTGAAAACGCAAAATATTTTCATTTTCTCTAACTTCTTCTACTATTCACTATCCTTTCTTTTATACAGGTCAAAATGAATAAAGAAACGTATTTTCAAAAATATTTTGCATAAATATTTAAAAAGTGCTTGCTTTTTGTATTTTACGATGCTAATATGACTTCAACACATTAATTAGAATTTAATGAAAAAGCGATAAGGGAGCAATCAGGATGAAAGAAAAAGTGATTTTAGCATACTCAGGTGGTTTAGATACTTCGGTTTCAATCAAATGGCTCGTCGACGAAGGCTACGACGTGATTGCCTGCTGTTTGGACATTGGCGAAGGTCGCGACACCGAATTTATTAAAAATAAAGCATTGCAGGTTGGGGCAACAGAATCCTATGCAATTGATGCCCGCGAGGAGTTCTCGCAAGATTTTGTTTTAGTCGCATTGCAAGGCAATACATACTACGAAAATTCTTACCCGCTAGTTTCTGCTTTGTCTCGTCCGTTGATTTCAAAGAAATTAGTTGAATTGGCTCACCAAACAGGCGCAACGACAATTGCTCACGGATGTACTGGTAAAGGAAATGACCAAGTCCGTTTTGAAGTTTCCATCGCCGCTCTTGATCCGAACTTGAAGATCATTGCACCGGTCCGTGAATGGAAATGGTCCCGGGAAGAAGAAATCAACTATGCAGCTGAAAAAGGAGTACCGATTCCAGCGGATTTGGATAATCCTTACTCAATTGACCAAAATTTATGGGGACGTGCCTGCGAATGCGGCATTCTAGAAGATCCTTGGGCAACTCCGCCAGCGGGTGCCTATGCGATTACTGCTGAACTAGAAGATACACCAGATAAGCCAACGATCCTTGAGATCACGTTTGAAAAAGGGGTACCAACTGCATTAGATGGAGAAGAATTATCATTAGCTAAATTGATCATGAAGCTAAATACCATCGCAGGTGTACATGGCATTGGCAGAATCGACCATATTGAAAATCGTCTGGTCGGCATCAAATCTCGGGAAGTTTACGAATGCCCAGGTGCAGAAGTATTAATGAAGGCACATAAAGAATTAGAAGATTTAGTATTTGTTCGCGAGATGGCTCATTTCAAACCAGTCATTGAACAACAACTATGTCAAATGATCTACGATGGTCTGTGGTTCAATCCAACGATGGATGCCTTGATCGCATTCTTGAAGCAATCACAAGAAGTCGTGAACGGCGTACTCCGTGTGAAATTATTCAAAGGCAATGTGATCGTTGAAGGACGTAAATCTGACAACAGCTTATACAACGAAAATTTGGCGACTTATACATCTGCCGATACGTTCGACCAAGAAGCAGCAATCGGCTTCATAAAACTATGGGGCTTGCCAACCAAGGTAAACGCTGAGGTCCAAGCTGGAAACAAGCAGACCACTGTACAATAAGAAAAATTTGAAATCATGAAAGTGCAAGAGAAACTAGATGTGAGGCGGCTTTTACTTGCCGGTAAATAAGGCCGTCCGGTTTCACATCTTGCCATTGCTCATAGGAGAGTTTCTTTTCCGGTCAGGAAATAAGGAAACCAGCAATGTTTTCATCCTGAGGTATCTGAAAAGATGCCTCCTCCCTAAAAGAAAAGCGCGAGTTATGCGCTGAAAAAAGACCGTTGCGACGGTCTTTTTTGTTAAAAATTCATAGACAAAAGCGAGGATAAAACAATGGCAAAATTATGGGGCGGACGTTTTGATGGAAAAAACGAAGCGTGGATCGACGCTTTTGGTGCTTCGATTCCCTTTGATCAGCAATTAGCAACACAAGATATTACCGGCAGCTTAGCACATGTCAAAATGCTCGGCGAAACGGGCATCATCACAAAAGAAGAAGCGCAGCAAATCACTACGGGTCTCAATATATTAGCAGAAAAAGCCGCAAAGGATGAACTGACCTTTACGATTGAAAATGAAGACATTCATTTGAACTTGGAAAAAATGCTTCATGACGAGATTGGACCTGTCGCTGGAAAACTCCACACTGCTCGCAGCCGAAACGATCAGGTTGCGACAGATATGCATTTATATTTGAAGGAACATCTAACTGAGATTATTGAGAAAGTCCACCATTTCAGAGCGGTCTTAGTTAATAAAGCTGAAGAGCATGTCGAAACAATCATGCCCGGCTACACTCACCTGCAACATGCTCAGCCGATTTCTTTTGGGCATCACTTAATGGCCTATTATGGCATGCTGACACGTGATCAGGCACGTTTGGAGGAAAGTATGAAGCGCGTGGATATCTCGCCGTTAGGCTGTGCAGCTTTAGCTGGTACGACATTTCCAATTGATCGTCAGATGACCGCAGATGAGCTAGGCTTCAGCGACCTATACATGAATAGCCTTGATGGCGTCAGTGATCGTGACTTCATTTTAGAATTTTTAAGCAATAGTTCGATTTTAATGATGCACCTTTCACGTTTTTGTGAGGAAATCATATTATGGTGCAGCCATGAATTTAAATTTGTCGAACTGACCGATACCTTTTCAACGGGCAGCTCCATCATGCCTCAAAAGAAAAATCCCGATATGGCGGAATTAATCCGCGGCAAATCAGGACGAGTATTTGGTGATTTAATTGGCTTGCTCACCGTAATTAAGGGCTTACCGCTGGCTTATAACAAAGACCTGCAAGAAGATAAAGAAGGCATGTTTGACACGGTCCACACCGTAGCGACAAGCTTAGATATCATGGCCGGGATGATTGATACAATGACCGTTAACACCCAGATCATGCACGATGCGACGGAAAAAGATTTTTCAAATGCGACAGAATTAGCTGATTATTTAGCCACAAAAGGCATTCCTTTCCGCCAAGCACACGAAATTGTTGGAAAACTTGTATTAGAGTGTACGCAAAAAGGAATCTACCTGCAAGACGTCTCATTAGAAGAATATCAAGCCATCAATCCGGTGATCGAAGAAGACATCTATGATACGCTAGCTTCAAAAACAGCAATTACTCGCCGCCATTCATTAGGCGGAACTGGTTTCGACCAAGTCAAAAAGCAAATCGAACTAGCTAAAACAGCCTTATAAAGTGTCAAAAGGACTATCCGCAATGGACAGTCCTTTTGCTTATGCCTTTGTATAAACCGAGGTTGCAGTTTCTTTTAAAACCTCATTTAATTCTATGATATTTTGTTTCCCTTGTTCAGATAACCAAGCAATTGCCTTTTCTTCGCTCTCTTTCACAAATGGTTCGACGCCATTCGCCCAGGTTGCTCTGCCGCATAATACGCCATTAAAGGTTGAACCTGACTGCTTCGCAAAACGTAACGTTTCCTGAAACAACTCGGCACTAACACCAGCGCTCAAGAAAATGAATGGCAACTCGGTTGCATCAGATTGTTCTTTAAAATACGCCGCTGCTTCTGCTTGTGTATAGCAGACTGTTTCGCCAAACCCTTCAACAAAATTCATATTTACCGGCACTTCCACTTTCAACACATCAACCTGATAACGTTCCTGTGAAAATTCCTGCATCGCGCCAATCACCTTACGTGGTTTTACTTGAGCATACTCCTGGGAAGTCGCGTCTGCGATCTCTGCATCATAAGAAACAATCTCCAAGAAAAATGGAATACCTTCTGCTGTACATTCTGAGCCGATTCGTTCCATGTACGCACGTTTTTGTTCATTGATCTCTTCTGGTTCATCCACGTCATAATAGAGTAAGAACTTACAAGCATCTGCCCCAGCCTCTTTCAAACGTCTCACTGACCAAACATTCAATACATCAGGCAAGCGCCCCGGTGTTGTCGCATCGTAGCCAGTTTTTTCATAAGCCAGAAGCAAACCGCATTCGGCGTCGCGCACCTCTGCTGCTGGCAACCCGTATTCCGGATCCAATAAGATCGCTGAAGCATAAGGCGTGAGCTGTTGAGAAACCAACTCTTTGAATTTGATTACATCATCCGTTGTCGCTTCCTTATAGTTACCGATCATTTTCTTCAAAGCGCCCCGCTGATCAATCGCCAAAGCCCCGATAACACCATTCTCATTCGTTAGCTGATCGAGATATTTTTTCTTTCCTGCACTGATTGTCTTCATTCATTTTCACCTATTTTTTCATTTAGTAGTGTCGCAATTTCCGCTTTTGATTGCGCAGCTTTTAGTTTTTCAGTCACTTCATTGCGCATCAATAATCGTGCAACCGCGGATAATAATTTCAAGTGTGTGGTCCCTGCTTCTGTGTCTGGAATAAATAGCGCAATAATAAAGTCGATCAATTGTCCATCTAAACTATTCCATTCAATTCCTTTATTTAAGGTAACAATGAGAATGCTTGGCTCGCTGATCGATTGATCTTTCGCATGTGGAATGGCAAAGCCGTCCATCATTCCGGTAGTACCTTCGTTCTCTCTTTCCACCAGTCTTTGATAAACGTGCTTCTCATCTGCTGAGATCCCCGTCTCTACCGCTTGCTTGGCTAAAAATTCAAAGACTTCTTTTTGTGTCGTCAAAGTCTGATCTAAAAATATTTTCTCTTCTTGAATGATTCCCATTACGTACTCCTTTACTTGGCCACTGCTGATTTTTCTACCTGTTCTGCCGCTTGCTTTTCTTTTTTTGCTACACTGCTCTTTTGAATCAGGCCTAAGATCACACCGCCGACAAGCGCACCAATCAAAATCGAAGCGACCCACTGAATTTTCCCTGTAACAACTGGCAACACTAAGAATCCACCATGAGGTGCAGGCACTTGAACACCAAACATATAGGTAAGAACAGCGGCAATCGAAGAACCTAGCATCATCGTAGGTAATACACGAATCGGATCTTTTGCGGCAAAAGGAATTGCCCCTTCGGTAATATGTGTAGAACCTAAGATAAAGTTAACTAATCCGGCATTACGATCATTTGTATCAAAATATTTTCCAAAGAATAATGTCGCGAAGCCTGTAATCAACGGTGGCGCGATACAAGCTGCTGACACACCAGCCATGAAAGTCGTATTGCCTTGCGCTAATAACGCCGTTCCCGTAACATACGCTGCTTTATTGACCGGTCCTCCCATATCAAAGGCACACATACAGCCGACGATCACACCAAGAATTAACGGATTAGAATTTTCAAAGCCGGCTAAGAAGCTCATCATACCTTCATTGACAGCCTTCATCGGATCAGCTAATAGCGACATGATAATACCAATTACTGCAACTCCGATCACTGGATATAAGAAGATTGCTTTTAAGCCATCCAGTTGTTTTGGTAAGCCTGCCATCACTTTTTGCAGAAGTAAGATCAAGTAACCCGCAAGAAAACCTGCCAGAATTCCGCCTAGGAACCCGGTCCCTCCATTAGTTGCGACAATTCCACCGACAAAACCGACTACTAACCCCGGTCGTTTAGCGATTCCTTCCGCGATATAAGCAGCTAAAACAGGAACCATCATTCCCATTGCTGCATCACCGACACTTTTTAGCATCGCGGCCGTCGCATTATATTGTGCATTCTCTGGATCGAAGGAATAAATTCCCCAAACAGCAAATGAGATTGCGATCAAAACACCGCCTGCCACTACGAAAGGAAGCATGTGGGAAACACCATTCATCAAATTTTTATAAATGCTGCGACCGAAACTTGTGTTAGATCCCGTCTCTTCTTCTAAAGCGTCCACTGCTTGATTCTCTGCTGCTACTGAGCCTTTTCCAGCCAAAGCGTCATCAATTAAACGTTCCGCATCTTTGATTCCGGTACTAACCGACACATCAATAATTCGTTTCCCGGCAAATCGTTCTGGATGAACATCTTTGTCTGCCGCGATAATAACGGCTTCTGCATGCTTGATTTCTTCAGCAGTCAGTTCATTTTCAATCCCAATCTGACCATGGGTTTCGACTTTGATGGTCACGCCTTTTTTCTTAGCCGCTTGTTCCAATGCTTCTTGCGCCATATACGTGTGAGCAATACCTGTCGGACAACCTGTTGCTGCGATTAATTGATAATTTCCCATGTTTTTAACCCCTCTTCTTTGACTTCAATTTGTTTACTTAGTTCTTTTACATCCGAAAAATCAGTCAGCCCCTTGCGAAATGCAGTAGAACTTCCTGCGGCTAAACTTTTGCGTAACGTCTCTTCCAGCGGCTGCTCCGTTAAATAACCAGCCAAAAAGGTTCCTAATAATGTATCTCCGGCACAAGCTGTGTTGACTACTTTTCCTATTGGCGAATTCCCACGAATAATCTTAGTCTGACTGAAAAAAATTGCTCCTCCACTGCCAAGTGATAGCAGCACATTTTGCGCTCCTGCTTTTATCAATTGCTGTCCATAAAATAAATAGGCTTCTTCTGAATCAATAATTTCGCCAAACCATGAAGCTAGCTCCTCTTCGTTTGGCTTCAGTAGAAAGGGGTGGTAGGGCAAACAGTCCATGATCTCCTTGTAGCTGCTATCAATGATCAGATGAACATCACGTTCTTGACAAATCCGACTAATATCGACTAATATTGTCGATTCAATCCCCCTCGGCAAACTTCCCGAGATACAGAGATAATCTTCAGCCTGCAAGTTTCTAATTTGATCCAAAAAAACTTCAACCTTTTCCTGCGGTATTTCTGGACCTTGATTGACTAATTTGTATTCCTCCTTTGTTTGATTGACTTGAGTAAACACATTGATCCGTGTCATCCCAGGAACTTCAATAAAATCAGTGCTGATCTCCTTTTCCTGTAAATAATCTTCTATATAATTCCCAGTAAACCCAGCACGAAAACCTAGTGCGGTCGTATCAACTCCCAGCATTTTTAGGATCAGTGAAACGTTGACTCCTTTTCCATTTGCTTGGATATCATCATCCTTTGTTCGGTTTACAGTAAAAGGCTCCATAGTATCTGTTTCAATAAATAGATCGATTGCTAAATTCAAGGTACAAGTGTAAATGGACATAAGTGACGACCTCCTTGATCTTATTATGAGGCAGTCATAGACGAAAAGGTTTTCATATTCTAAGCTAATGACTGAAAAGCTTTACATCTTTTAATTACTCGTGATACCTTTAACTCGTGATAATTGAAAGAAGGTTAATGAAGCAATGGATCATAAATTGAGCGAAACAGAACAATACCTTTGGGATTACATTGAAAGTCACATTCTCGATATTCCCAACTACTCGATCGTCAAACTTAGTGAACAGGCCAATGTTTCTACGGCTACGATTGTTCGCACAATGAAAAAGAAAGGCTATGAAGGATTCACTGCCTTTAAACATCATCTAAAGGAACAAGAAAATAAAAATATCAATTTCTCTTCATTAGATAAAGTCGATAAAGGGATTCGACGAGCTATTCTAAAGAATGAACAGGAAGTCGTCCGAACCATCAATATGATAGAAATTGGCAATATTGAAGATGCCATCCAAAAAATCAAATTCGCGGAACGAGTAATCATCTTTGCTCGAGGATTCTCAGAGATGATCGGACAGGAAATGATGGTGAAGTTTCAATTGACGGGGAAGAATTGTCAAATGCATAACGACCCAGAGATCATCAAAAATATCAGTCGAAAACTAACCAAGCGAGATATTGTCATTTTCATTTCATTAAATGGAGAGACAAAAGAACTCGTCGTCGCCGCCAAAAATTGTTACGAGTTCGAAATCGGTTCAATTTTATTAACCGCCAACAATGCCTCCAGTCTAATGAACTATTGCGAGATTGCTTTGGTCGGCTTCAAGTCTGAAGGATCTTATTTTCCTGATTATGAAGTTCGATCAAGGCTCCCCTTACAAATCATCGCGAGAATTTTATTGGATTCCTATGCTTTACGAGTTGCGGATAGTTAATATGCAACAACAGAAGTTCAAATGAAATGGATTAATTTAGTAAAAAGAATTTAAGAAACAGAAAAGGCACACATCATTAATGATGTGTGCCTTTTCTGAGCGAATTAAGCATCGATTTCTGGTGCTTTTCCTAAATGAGCTTGGATCATCCAAATGCGTTTTTCAGTGGCTGTTTTGAATTCGATGAAGATATCTTGTGTTGGATCATCGCCTTCTTCGCCAGTAACGTCAATCCCATTTTGATAAAGATCAGCCAAGTAACGATAGTTCTTAACAAGAATTGCTAACCGTTCTTCCATCGTACGATCCCAGCGTCCTCCTTCATCAGAAATTTTTGTATTATCTGCCATTTCGCGTAATGTTGAATAAGGTGAGCCGTCTAATGTAATCAAGCGTTCTGAGATCTCATCCAATTGATCATTTACATCATCCATAAAATCATCCATCATTGGGTGCAATGTCAAGAAGCCAGGGCCGCGCATATACCAATGAGTTTGGTGAATGACCATAGACATTTGACTTAAATCGGCAACTAATTGGTTCAATACTTCTTTGGTTTTTTCAAATTTCATTCCTTTGTACCTCCTAATTTTTACTCTAATAAAAGCATAATACAATTATGATAAAAGTACAAAGAAAATGCTGGTAAAGTGCTTTTTTTTCGTATCTTATTGAAAAAGGAGGTGAGAACAATCGTAAATTTCATTTTTGGTACAATTATTGGCTCATTTTTAGCTGTCGTTTGTGTTCGCATTCCTTGAAATGAGTCTTTGATTTATCCGCCTTCACATTGTGATCATTGCGGTCACCCGCTTCGAGCGATTGAACTGATTCCGCTACTCTCAGCTTTGAAGCAAAGATTCCATTGTACTCACTGTCAGCAAAGATTCTCTGCGCGAAGTTTTTGGTTAGAATTATTTTGCGGGATTCTCTTTGTAATTTTTTTACAGGATTTAGATTGGAAAAGCCTATGGCAAGTATTCTGGTTATTGAGCTCCCTTGTTTTAGCCGTAATCGACTGGGATCATATGATTGTCGAGATGAGAATTTTTTTGGGAACGGGAGTGATTTTATTAATTAGCGGAGCGATTCTATTTCATCCGTATTGGTTCCAACCATTAATTGTTTGCGGAGTATTTTTCTTCAGCCAAAAAATACTCCCAGACAGTTTAGGTCTGGGAGATCTTTGGGTAATTGGATTATGGAGTTTCTTTTTATCTTGGTATGAATTGTTGCAGGTTCTATTTATCGCTTCACTCAGTGGTTTGATTTTTTTCGGTTATCAGACCTTGCGTAAAAAGATTCCTGAACAGCTGCCGTTTTTACCCTGCCTATTTATCGGCCTTCTATTATTCCTGCTAAAAAACCGTTAAGCGTTCCAATGATTACGGATAAAGCCCTTACGTCCCGAACCTTCACTGTAAGCATCGTAGTGTTCGGGATTTTTTCGATAAAAATCCTGATGATACGCTTCAGCAGGATAAAAGGCTTGAGCCGGTTCAATCGATGTTACAATTGGTTCTTTGAAACGACCGCTGGCTTGTAGTCGTTCCTTCGAAGCTTCCGCCACTTCTTTTTGTTCTGGAGTAGCATAAAAAATTACCGGCCGATAGGAATCTCCCCGATCCGCAAATTGACCAAAGGCATCTGTAGGATCGGTTTGCTGCCAATAGATTTCTACCAGCTGCTGATAAGAAATCACCGCTGGATCAAATGTAATTTCTACGGCTTCCGTATGGCCTGTCGTACCACTGCAAACTTCTTCATAGGTTGGATTTGGTACATGTCCGCCTGTGTAACCGGAAATAACTTGCTTGATACCAGGCATCTGGTCAAATGGTTTCACCATACACCAAAAACAGCCTCCAGCAAAAATTGCTTTTTCTTCTGCCATAAAATATGCCTCCTTTTGATCTCATCATAACCCTTTTTAGAAAAATTGAAATGAATCTGCTCAGACACTCGTAAAAAAAAGAGAATGTCCCAGATTATTGAGTCATTCCCATAAATAGTATTTCGCTTTTTTAATAATTATCCGTATCAATCGGATAAATTATTTTTCCGTAACCAGTATAATCATAATGCGTTCCAGCACTAATTTTATCCACACTGCTGTCATCAAAGAATAATTGATTGTCGTCATCTTCATCAAGGTTCGGCAATTTTTTCTTTGTAGGCAATCCGAGCTGCTTCTTCACGATATTTTGTTCCTCTAACAGATTATTCAATCCCAAAATTTGGAAATAAATATCACTGATCATCTCGCCCTGACCTTCTAGCTGTGTCTGTTGGATGTTCTTTGCAGCAGGCGTGTAATCTGTTGCGATCGTCAGCATCTCACTCCAGCTCAAATCGGTCTTTACATAATCTTCCACTGCACGCAAATATTTTTTATACTTTGTGACAGAGTCAACAGAAAGAATTTTATGAATGATCTTAGATAAAATTTCTCGTTGCCTTGCCTGTCTGCCCACGTCACCTTTTGGGTCCTCGTGGCGCATCCGCACATATTCTAATGCGTGTCTGCCATCTAGAACCTGCTTTCCCTTTTTGACATGCACACCGTCCAAAGTAAAATCAATCTTGTTGTCGACCTCAATTCCGCCAACCGCATCAACTAATGTTTTTAGCCCCTTCATATTGATCTCAACATAATAATCAACAGGAACATCTAGCATTTCTTGAACACTTTCGATCGCCATCTTAGTACCACCTAGTGAATAGGCCGCATTCAATTTATCATAATAGGTATCGCCCTTCGCGACATAATTATTCTTGTCCCCTTTATACCCAACAATCTGAGTATAAATATCGCGATCCAAACTTGTCATTAGCGTTTGTTTTTTCTTAGGATTAATAGTAACTAACATCATGGAATCCGAGCGTCCTTGATAGTTCCGCCCTTTATCACCTGTATCTGTTCCCATTAGTAAAATAGAGAATGGTTCCCCGCTTTTTAAATCGACCTTATCCGAACGTGTACTTTTATAATTGACTTTTTTAGTCATTTTATTGATTGCTTGATCAACATCATTATTCACTTTTAATAAATAGACAGTCGCCGTTCCAACAAGTAGCACGATGATTCCCACGACAATCAAGATAATTTTCTTTGCTCTGCTCATATGGCACCTCAGAAATTTTATATCCCTATATTTTTTGTCATTCTCTCATAAAATGACTTTTGGCAATAGTCTTTATACAGCGCTCTAAACGAAATTTAACATCTGTTCAACGTGAGCCTGCTTATTTGCCAGATACCTTTTTATAATAGCCTGAAAATAAAAAGACCACAAGATTCTTTTTCAGAATCTTGTGGTCTTTTAAAGCCAGAATTTTCTAGCCTAATGGATTATTCAAAGCGTCTTCAGCTGCCATTTGCGCTTCAATATCAGAGATACTGTAGACATTTTCGCTAGCTACAACAACTTCCTTTGGTTCCATGTTACGGTAAGTTGACATACCTGTACCAGCAGGAATGATTTTACCGATGATAACATTTTCCTTCAATCCAAGTAATGGATCTTTCTTACCGCGGATCGCAGCATCCGTCAAGACACGAGTTGTTTCTTGGAATGATGCGGCAGATAAGAAGCTGTTTGTTTCTAATGAAGCTTTTGTAATACCAAGCAAGACTGGACGAGATGTCGCAGGTGTGCCACCAGCAACCAATGTATTGTAGTTTTGATCTTTAAAGTCAGCAATATCAAGCAATGTACCTGGCAAGATATCTGTGTCACCTGGGTCCATAACACGGACTTTACGCAACATTTGACGAACCATTACTTCAATATGTTTATCGCCGATCTCTACCCCTTGCATCCGGTAAACACGTTGAACTTCACGCAACAGGTATGTTTCAACGGAGATTACATCGCGTACTTGCAATAAGTGTTTAGGATCAATTGATCCTTCTGTTAATTGCGCACCACGATGAACCATATCACCTTCGACAACTTTCATGCGAGCAGTGTAAGGTACCGTATACGTACGAGTATCCGTTTCACCTTTGACGGTAACTTCTTTCGTACGAGTCGCAGCATCTTCAGCAATCTCAACGACTTCACCAGTAACTTCAGTAATAACCGCCAAACCTTTAGGATTACGTGCTTCGAAGATTTCTTGGACACGAGGAAGACCTTGTGTAATATCATCTCCAGCAACCCCACCGGTATGGAATGTACGCATAGTTAACTGAGTACCAGGTTCACCGATTGATTGAGCAGCAATAGTACCAACCGCTTCGCCGACTTCAACGTCATCACCAGTTGCCAAGTTGCGTCCATAACAATGTTTACATACACCATGTTTTGTATTACATGTGAAGACTGAACGAATCGTTAATTTCTCAACGCCAGCATCAATAATACGTTTCGCATCTGCTTCGCTGATCAGTGCATCAGCAGGCAATAGAACTTCACCAGTTTCAGGATGCATCACGGATTTTTGCGTATAACGTCCGACTAGACGTTCTTCTAATGATTCGATGATTTCATTACCTTCACGAATCGCAGAGATTTCTAGACCGCGATCAGTACCACAATCTTCTTCACGTACGATAACATCTTGGGCAACGTCTACCAAACGACGAGTCAAGTAACCTGAATCGGCTGTCTTCAAGGCCGTATCAGTCATACCTTTACGAGCCCCGTGAGTCGAGATAAACATTTCCAAGACAGATAGACCTTCACGGAAGTTCGAGATGATCGGCAATTCCATGATTTGTCCATTCGGAGCGGCCATCAAACCACGCATCCCAGCAAGCTGAGTAAAGTTGGAGATATTACCACGGGCTCCAGAATCAGACATCATGAAGATTGGGTTCTTCGCATCTAAGGATTCCATTAGTCGTTGTTGAATTTCATCTTTGGCTGCATTCCAAACAGCGATAACACGTTCATAACGTTCATCGTCCGTGATCAAACCACGTCGGAATTGTTTTGTGATCGTGCCAACTTGTTTGTGAGCATTGTCGATGATTTCTTGTTTTTCTGCTAACGCCATGATATCGGCAATACCAACGGTCATACCAGCATGGGTTGAGTGTTTATATCCTAAGTCTTTCATGCGGTCAAGCATCATTGACGTATCAGTAACTTTGAAACGCTTGAAGACTTCCGCGATAATGTTTCCAAGATTTTTCTTCTTAAATGGCAAGATGATTTCTTGTTCTTTGATCGCTGCAGGAATATCGGCACCTTTTTCGACAAAATATTTGTCAGGTGTATGTTGTGTTAAGTTGAAATCAGTTGGTTCGTTCAAATAAGGGAATTCTTGCGGCATAATCTCGTTGAAAATAATTTTCCCAACAGTTGTGATCAGCATGCGTTCTTTTTGTTCTTCAGTAAATGGCTTGTCGCCCAATGTATTAGGGTCAACAGCCACACGTGAATGTAAGTGAACATAGCCATTACGCCATGCTAAAACAGCTTCATTCATGTCACGGAAGATCATTCCTTCACCTTCGCGGCCTTCTTCTTCCATTGTTAGGTAGTAGTTACCTAAGACCATATCTTGAGATGGTGTAACAACGGGTTTTCCATCTTTAGGGTTCAAGATATGCGTTGCAGCAAGCATCAGCATACGAGCTTCGGCTTGTGCTTCTTCACCTAGAGGTAAATGGACAGCCATTTGGTCCCCATCGAAATCGGCATTGTAGGCTTCACACACTAATGGGTGAAGACGGATTGCACGACCTTCAACTAGGATTGGTTCGAATGCTTGGATACCTAATCTGTGAAGCGTAGGTGCCCGGTTAAGTAAAACTGGATGTTCTTTGATAACTTCTTCTAAGACATCCCATACAACGTCTTCTTGACGTTCGATTTTACGTTTCGCATTTTTGATATTTGAAGCAATTTCACGTTGAACGAGTTCTTTCATTACAAATGGTTTGAACAATTCGATCGCCATTTCTTTTGGCAGACCACATTGATACATCTTCAAGAACGGTCCAACAACGATAACTGAACGGGCAGAGTAGTCCACACGTTTACCCAGCAAGTTTTGACGGAAACGACCTTGTTTCCCCTTCAACATGTGAGACAAAGATTTCAATGGACGATTACCTGGTCCAGTAACTGGACGGCCACGACGACCATTATCAATCAGTGCATCTACCGCTTCTTGCAGCATACGTTTTTCATTTTGAACGATGATGTTTGGTGCATTCAAATCTAATAAACGTTTCAAACGATTATTACGGTTGATTACACGACGATACAAATCATTTAAGTCAGAAGTCGCAAAACGACCACCTTCTAATTGAACCATCGGACGTAGATCTGGCGGAATGACAGGAATAACATCCATAACCATCCAACCTGGTTGGTTACCAGAAGAACGGAACGCTTCTAAGACATCCAGACGACGAATAGCACGTGTCCGTTTTTGTCCTTGCGCTGTTTTCAACTCTTCTTTTAATTCCGCTGATTCACCATCTAGATCTACATGATCTAATAATTGTTTGATGGCTTCCGCACCCATTGCTGCGTGAAATTCTTGACCATATTGATCCCGTTTTTCACGGTATTCACGTTCAGTCAGTAATTGTTTCTTCTCTAGGCTTGTATTACCTGGATCGATTACGACATACGATGCAAAGTAGATGATTTCTTCTAACGCACGCGGACTCATGTCTAACACAAGACCCATTCGAGAAGGAATTCCTTTGAAATACCAGATATGTGTTACGGGAGCTGCTAGTTCAATGTGACCCATGCGTTCACGACGGACTTTTGAACGTGTGACTTCAACACCACAACGGTCACAGACAATCCCTTTATAACGGATTCGTTTGTATTTCCCGCAGGCACATTCCCAGTCTTTGGTTGGCCCAAAAATTCTTTCATCGAATAACCCTTCGCGTTCAGGTTTCAATGTACGATAGTTAATGGTTTCCGGTTTTTTTACTTCACCGTATGACCAGCTTCTGATTTTTTCAGGAGAAGCCAAACCTATTTGCATACTTTCGAATTTATTTACATCGATCAAAAGGGTTTCCCTCCATTTCATTTTATCGTAAGTCAGCTAGGGAGTAGCTGACTTACGTATGCATAAACGGCGTTCCAGAAGTAGCTGCTTCGGAAATAAGTCTAAATTCCATAAAGCTAAACACTTCTGATACAACCTCTTCAGACAAGTGCGACTCTCTTATAAGTCTTCTGCAGTTTCGATTTCTTGGATCAAATCAGATTTTTGTTCCGCTTTTTCAGCAGCTGCTTGCTCTTCGACTTCTTTTGCAGACTGTTGTTGTTCTGCATATTTCGTCAACGCGTCAACTGTGATCAAGTCATCATCATCATCGTCCATATCTCGCAACTCAATTTCTTTATCATTAATATCTAAGACTTGCATATCTAAACCAAGAGCTTGTAATTCTTTCACCAATACGCGGAAAGATTCAGGCACACCTGGTTTTGGAATAGGTTCACCTTTGACGATGGCTTCGTAAGTTTTCACACGACCAACGACATCATCTGATTTGTAAGTCAAGATTTCTTGTAAGGTATAAGCAGCACCATAAGCTTCCAGTGCCCAAACTTCCATTTCCCCGAAACGTTGTCCACCAAATTGTGCTTTACCACCCAATGGTTGTTGCGTAACAAGAGAGTAAGGTCCAATTGAACGAGCATGCAATTTATCATCGACCATGTGGGCCAATTTAATCATGTACATAACGCCGACAGAGATACGGTTATCGAATGGTTCGCCCGTACGTCCATCATAAAGAACGGTCTTAGCATCTGCTGCCATGCGAGCTTCACGAACTGTTTCCCAAACATCGCTATCTTGCGCACCATCGAAGACTGGTGTCGCAACATGGATGCCTAGTTGGCGAGCTGCCATACCTAAGTGTAATTCCAATACTTGTCCGATGTTCATCCGAGATGGCACACCTAATGGGTTCAACATGATATCAACTGGCGTACCGTCTGGTAAGAAAGGCATATCTTCTTCTGGCATAATGCGAGAAACGACCCCTTTATTTCCGTGACGACCGGCCATTTTATCCCCTTCATGAATCTTACGTTTTTGCACGATGTACACGCGCACTAACATATTCACACCTGGAGATAATTCATCGCCCGCTTCACGAGTAAAGATCTTCACATCGTGAACGATCCCGCCTCCACCATGCGGTACACGAAGAGATGTATCACGAACTTCACGAGCTTTTTCACCAAAGATCGCATGCAACAAACGTTCTTCAGCTGATAATTCCGTTACCCCTTTAGGAGTGACTTTACCGACTAATAAATCACCGTCATGAACTTCAGCACCAATACGGATGATACCCATTTCGTCTAAGTTCTTTAATGCGTCTTCCCCAACGTTCGGGATTTCGCGAGTGATTTCTTCAGGCCCTAATTTTGTATCACGTGCTTCTGATTCGTATTCTTCAATATGGATTGAAGTATAAACATCATCTTTCACCAAACGACGGCTCATGATGATCGCATCTTCATAGTTGTACCCTTCCCAAGTCATGAAGGCTACGACGACGTTTTGACCTAATGCCAATTCGCCATTTTCCATTGAAGGTCCGTCAGCTAAGATGTCGCCGACTTCAACTTGTTCACCTAAACCAACTAGAGGACGTTGGTTGTAGCTAGTTCCTGAGTTTGAACGACGGAATTTAGTAATGTCGTACTTATCTAATGCGCCATTGTCGCGACGTACACGTACTTCGTGCGCATCTACGAATTCAACGACACCATCGTTTTTACATAATAAAGCGGCACCTGAGTCATGAGCTGCTTTGTATTCCATACCAGTACCCACCCATGGAGAACGTGGCTGGATCAATGGTACTGCTTGACGCTGCATGTTGGCACCCATCAAGGCACGGTTGGAGTCATCGTTTTCCAAGAATGGAATACAAGCTGTTGCGACTGCGACAACCTGTTTCGGTGACACGTCCATGTAGTCAACTTTATCAATCGTAACTTCCAAGTTTTCTGATGTAGCACGAGCCATAACGACTTCTTCAGCAAATGTACCGTCATCGTTCAACTTGCTATTTGCTTGGGCTACTACGTAATGGTCCTCGATATCGGCTGTTAAGTAATCAATTTTATCCGTTACTTTACCAGTTGAACGATCCACACGACGGTAAGGTGTTTCGATGAAACCAAACTTATTGACCTTCGCATAAGATGCCAAGCTGTTGATCAACCCGATGTTTGGACCTTCGGGAGTTTCAATCGGACACATACGACCATAGTGAGAATAGTGAACGTCTCGGACTTCATAACCAGCACGGTCACGAGTCAAACCACCAGGTCCTAAGGCTGATAGACGGCGTTTGTGGGTCAATTCGCCTAGAGGATTCGTTTGATCCATGAACTGTGACAACTGAGAAGAACCAAAGAATTCTTTGATACTTGCAACAACTGGACGAATATTGATCAATTGCTGCGGTGTCAATGTTTCTTGGTCTTGAATTGACATACGCTCACGAACAACACGTTCCATACGAGCTAAACCAATACGGAATTGATTTTGCAATAATTCACCGACTGAACGGATACGACGATTTCCTAAATGGTCGATATCGTCGACATTGCCAATACCTTCCATTAAGTTCAAGAAATAGCTCATTGAAGCGATGATGTCAGCAGGGCGAACTGTACGTACAGAAGAGTCAGGATACGCATTACCAATCACTGTTACTTCACGTTCTGGATCTTTTGGTGAAAAGACTTTGATCACTTGAACGGTCATAGGATCAGTTACAACTGCATCCTCAGATGGATAGTAAGTAACTGAATTTAAGCCGCCTTCAAGTTTGGGTCCCAATTCTTCCATCACTTGGTGAGTAAGAACAGTTCCTTTTTCAACAATGATTTCACCTGTTTCAGCATCAACTAAAGTTTCAGCCAAGGTTAAATTCAATAGACGCGTTTTAAGGTCTAATTTTTTATTTACTTTGTAACGACCAACATTTGCAAGGTCATAACGTTTTGGATCGAAGAAACGAGCTGTTAACAAGCTACGAGAGCTGTCTGCTGTTTTGGGTTCGCCTGGACGTAAACGTTCATAGACATCTTTCAATCCTTCTTCAGTACGAGAATCGCTAGGATTTTTGTGCAAGTCCTTCTCAATCGTATTGCGCAAAGATTCGCTTTCGCCAAAGATTTCAAAAATCGTATCATCAGAACCAAATCCTAAAGCACGAACTAATGTCGTTAAAGGAATTTTACGTGTACGGTCAATACGAACATATGAGATATCCTTTGCGTCTGTTTCCATTTCTAACCATGCGCCACGGTTAGGAATTACAGTTGAACCAAATCCTTCTTTTCCGTTTTTATCCACTTTTCCGTGGAAATAAACGCCAGGAGAACGAACTAATTGAGATACGATAACCCGTTCCGCTCCATTGATGATAAAGGTTCCTTGTTCCGTCATTAATGGGAAATCGCCAAAGAATACTTCTTGTGATTTGATTTCACCAGTTTCGCGGTTTACTAAACGTAAGACAACATGTAATGGCGCAGAATAGTTTGCATCGTGTGAACGAGCCTCTGCAACCGTGTATTTAGGTTCTTTCAATTCATAGTCAACAAATTCAAGTGACAAGTTTCCATTAAAGTCTTCAATTGGCAAAATGTCTTCAAACATCTCTCGCAAGCCCTCATCTAGGAACCATTGATAAGAATCTGTTTGAATTTCGATCAAATTCGGTAATTCCAACACTTCACTGATTCGTGCGAAGCTTCTACGTTCTCGGTGTTTCCCGTATTTTACTACGTGTCCAGCCAAGTTCTTCACCCCTCTTAAAAGTTTGAAAACCGATCCGAAGATAAATTACAATAATGTTACAAAAATTAAATTAGTGTAACAAGCGACATTTTTTGCGGCTTTTAGGCAAAAAAAAACCAAAAATAGAACGTTCTCTTGAAAAATTATTCGCGAGCTTCTACTTTTGTTTCCCTATTAAAAACCGGAACGGACAATATTTCGTTCCTGCCTTTTATCATTTCAGATAGTTTTAGCAAACTCATATAATACATGAGGTAAACATAAAAGTCAATAGTCTCAAGGCTTTGATCAGAGCTTCGCAAGTTTTTCTTAAAACTTTCAGCAACTAATAATTGATTCAATTCGGCTTACATTTTTGAATATTCAGAATATTCGACTATTTATTATTGACATCTCATTTTTCTTAACGTATACTAATCTACATCTTAAACATGTTGGAGGTTGTTCCCATGCTGAATATGAAAAACTCACAACCGAATAACCGCTATTACTTTAGCTATTTTAGATAGGTTTGTATTCATCACGATGGATACAAACAACTTGAGTGTTTTTGTATCTATGATGGCTAGAGCATTTCGATGTACCAACGGCCGCATAGAGAAATCTAAGTGGCTGAAGAAGTATACTATTTTTGTATTCGTATCACCCACTTAGAGTTTCGATACTTCTAAGCGGGTGATTTTTTTATGAATGAAAAAGGATGGAAATCTAGCTTCACCAGTTAAAAAAGGAGAGAACATAATGAAAAAGACAGTATTGGCAGGAATTGGATTGGTAAGTTTACTAATATTAGGTGCTTGTGGCGGTGGAAATAAAACAGACGATAATAATAGTACGAAAACAGTAGGCGTCTTACAATTAGTGCAGCATCCATCGTTAGACAATGCCTATGAAGGATTCAAAGAAGGGTTAGAAGAAGGCGGCTACAAAGAAGACGATAATTTAAAAATCGAATACCAAAATGCGCAAAATAATCAGGACAACCTGAAAAGTATGAGTGAGAAATTAGTCAAAGAGGAACCAGATTTACTTTTAGGCATTGCTACTCCAGCAGCTCAATCTTTGCTAAACGCCACAACTGAAATTCCGATCACTGTAACTGCCGTGACCGATTTAGAAGAGGCAAAATTAGTTAAAAGTGATAAAAAACCTGGCGGAAACGTAACCGGTACAACAGATATGGTTCCCATCGACAAACAAATTGAACTACTATTATCGATAGTTCCAGATGCAAAATCGATCGGAATCATGTACAACGCTGGCGAAGCCAACTCAAAAATCCAAGCAGATCTTGCTGAAAAAGCTTTGAAAAAGGCTGGCGTTGCTGTAAAAGTCAAGACAGCCAACACTACAAACGATGTACAACAAGTTACTGAATCTTTAGCTGGTGAAACAGATGGCATCTATGTACCTACAGACAATACCTTCGCAAGCGCCGCAGCGGTCATTGGAGATGTTGTTAAAGAAAAGAAAATTCCATTAGTTGCAGGGTCAACAGAACAAATCGATGGCGGTGGTCTGGCAACCGTAGGGATTGACTACAAATCACTAGGCAAACAAACTGGGAAAATGGCTGCAAAAATCTTAGACGGTGACGCAAAACCTGAAGATACTCCTGTAGAATCTGCGGACACGCTTAAATTAGTGGTTAATAAAGAGATGGCAGAAGCTTTGGGAATCGACCCAGACAGCATCAAAGAACCTAAATAAAAGAAATAGTTAAGACTAGCTTCACAAAGAAAGAAGGAAGAATCATGAATGTTATCACTTTGTTATTATCAGCGACGTCACAAGGTATGCTCTGGTCATTATTAGCCATCGGAGTTTACATGACTTTTCGAATTTTAGATATTGCCGATTTGACCGCCGAAGGAAGTTTTCCTTTAGGCGGGGGGATCGCAGCGATCGGGATCGTTAACGGGATGCATCCAGCATTAGCTACTTTATTGGCATTTGGCGGTGGAATGCTAGCTGGTTTAGTTACAGGTATCTTAAATACAAAATTCAGAATTCCGGCTTTATTGGCAGGGATTATCACCATGACTGGTTTATATTCTGTTACTTCCCGTGTAATGGGGGCTCCAAATATTGCATTATTAGGCGAAAGTACTGTTTTTACAGGAGCTCAAGATCTCGGATTGACAAAAAATAATGCGGTTATTCTAGTCGGACTCTTAATCGTGTTATTGGTCATTTTATTATTAGTTTTATTTTTCCGAACGGAAATTGGTTTAGCCGTTCGAGCAACTGGGGATAATCCAGATATGAGTGAGGCCAATGGAATCAAAACCGAAAACATGAAGCTGTTAGGCTACATGATCTCAAACGGAAGTATCGCTCTTTCAGGTGCTTTATTGGCGCAAAACAACGGCTTTGCCGACTTAAATTCAGGAGTTGGTACAATCGTTATCGGTCTCGCTTCAATCATCATCGCAGAAGTTCTGCTCCATAATAAACCGATTTTAGTCCGGCTGATCACGATCGTCGTTGGAGCAATTATTTACCGTTTCATTTTAGCATTAGTATTCGAAATGAACGTCGAGCCAACAGACTCTAAATTGGCTTCAGCGATCGTCTTGGTGATTTGCTTATCATTACCGCAAATTCGATCAAAATTCACCTTAAAATCAAAAAAGAAAGGGGCTGATACCAATGCAACCAGTATTAAGAATCAATAATCTACATCAATATTTCGAACGTGGAACTGTTAATGAAAACCATGTGCTGCGTGGAATCAATTTGAGTCTAGCCCCTGGTGAATTTGTTACGATTATCGGTGGAAATGGCGCGGGTAAGTCTACCTTGCTAAATAGTGTGGCCGGCACATTACCGATCGAAGAAGGACAAATGTTTTTAAATGGGGAAGATATCACTAAACATTCTGTTACACGCCGTTCAAAAAAAATCAGCCGTGTCTTCCAAGATCCTAAAATGGGTACCGCAGTTCGTCTATCAGTAGAAGAAAATTTAGCATTAGCCATGAAACGCGGTCACAAACGCGGCTTCTCACTAGGTGTAAAAAGTAAAGATCGTAGTTATTTCCAAGAACAATTAGCTATGCTAAATCTAAACTTGGAAAATCGATTAGATGCTGAGATTGGTTTACTATCTGGAGGACAGCGCCAAGCTATCACATTATTAATGGCAACGCTGCAACGACCTGATCTGATTTTATTAGATGAGCATACAGCGGCACTCGATCCCAAAACTTCATTAACTGTAATGGGACTAACCGAGCGCTTGATTCGTGAACAAGAATTAACAGCTTTTATGGTAACCCATAATATGGAGGATGCCATCAAATATGGTAATCGTTTAATTATGCTTCATCAGGGACAGATTGCTTTGGACTTGAAACAAGAGGAAAAACAAAATCTGACTGTACCAAAATTGATGGAGCTATTCCATCAAAACTCCGGTGTCGAACTAAAAGACGATGCCTTGTTACTAAGTTGATACACCCCCTTCTTTCTTGGCAGGCTACTTTTATGTAGCCTGTTTTTTTGTTACACTGAGCCCAGAATGAAAATAAAGGAGCGAAAAAATTGTCGACGAAGGAAAAAATTTTAGCCCGTTTAAAAGCAGCAAAAAATGTTTTATCCGGCGAAACCTTAGCTCAAGAATTAGGGGTATCTCGTACCGCAATATGGAAAGCAATCAAAGAATTAGAAAAAAAGGGGTATCAGATTCAACATTCCGCGAACGGTTATCGTTACCAGGCTTCTGATATTTTAGATGCAAAAGAAATTCATGAAGGCATTCATCAAGACGTCGATATAACCGTTTTAGAAACCTCTACTTCAACAATGAAAGATGCTCAGCAGGCTGTGATGGATGGTAAAAGATCACCTTTACTAATCGTAGCAGATATGCAGGAAGCGCCTCGAGGGCGTTTCAATCGCCCTTTCTTTGCTGCAAAACAGCAGGGAATCTATATGAGTTTGCTCTTGGAGCCTAAGGAGCAATTAACAGAATTACCACAATATACAATCTTGATGGCAGTTGCTGTATCCGAAGCAATCGATGAATTATTAGGTGTGGATACACAAATTAAATGGGTCAACGATATTTATTTGAATCATAAAAAAATCGTCGGCATTTTATCAGAAGCGATGACCGATATTGAAACCAACTCACTAAAATACATTATTATTGGTATGGGAATCAACTTCTCCATTCCTCAAGAAAACTACCCTGATGAGTTGCAGGAAAAAGCGACTTCTTTGTTTCCGAATGGTCAAGCAACCATAACAAGAAATCAATTGATCATTAACATCTGGAATCGATTCTTTAATTTATTGGCGGATCAAACGACTTACCTGGATGCTTATCGAAAGAAATCATTCGTATTAGGTAAAAAAATCACTTTTAAACGGAAAGATCAATCCTACATGGGAACTGCCATCGCAATCACTGATACTGGTGAGCTAGTAGTCGATTTAGGAGAGGAAAAAGTTCATCTCTCCTCTGGCGAAATCAGCTTAAGCTCCATTCAATAAAAGACTGTAGACATTGTCCATAAAACGGATCTTGTCTACAGTCTTTTTAATTATCTCATTGTTACAAATTCTTCGCTGCCAGTTGGGTGGATCGCAACGGTGTCATCAAAGTCTTTCTTCGTTGCCCCCATTTTAATCGCTACAGCAAATCCCTGTAGCATTTCATCAACACCCACACCAATCGCGTGCAAGCCAATAATTTTTTCTTCTTTCCCAAGACATACCAATTTCATATCACATTTTTGACGATAGTCGCTTAATGCAAAATACATTGGTGTAAAACGCGAATGATAGATTTTTATTTGATCTTTCCCATGACGTTCAAGCGCATCTTCTTCCGTTAAACCGATTGTTGCAATCGTTGGATGTGTAAAAATTACCGTTGGAACATTTTCATAATCTAAAAATTCTTCTGTTTTGCCATTAAAAATACGTTCGGATAAGCGCCGACCTGCCGCAATAGCTACTGGTGTTAAATCAATCTTGCCAATCACATCCCCGACTGCATAAACACCTTCACTCGTTGTATTTTGGTATTTATCGACAATGACAAAGCCTTTCTCGTTTAACGTCACAGAAGTATTCTCTAAACCTAACTTGTCAGTATTTGGTATACGACCGCCAGCAAACAACACCTTATCTCCTGTCAGTGTATTTCCATTCTCAAAATAGACAGTATAGGTTTCATCCTCATTTTTCTTGATTTCTTTTGCCACATGATGATCGTACAACTTCATCTTATTCTCACGATAAATCTCCACTAAATTATCGGCCAGCATTTTATCAAATGTCCGTAATGGGCGACTATGGCGGAAAGCCCAATAAACTTGCGTGCCCATCCCCTGTAGCACACCACTCAATTCTGCTGCGATATAACCAGCCCCTAGAACAACAACTTCTTTCGGCTGTTCGGTCATTTCAAAGAATCCGTTAGAATCAATAGCGTATTCACCGCCAGGAATCTCCATCTGACTTGGTCTTCCGCCAGTCGCAATCAAGACATTGGGCGCAGTATATTCTTCACCGTTTACACTGACAACGTGATCTGATTTGAATGTCGCATAACCTTCAATTCGTTCTACATTATTATTATCAAGTCCACGGTAGTAGGCTCCATGTAAAAAGTCGATATATTTTTCACGACGTTCAACCAACTCATTAAAATCAAATTTTCCAACATCAGCCTGTACACCATAACTAGGCGCATCTCGCTCAATCATCTCTAACATACTGCTAGCCTGCCACATTACCTTTTTCGGAACACAACCAACATTGACACAGGTTCCGCCGATTTTATTCCCCTCGATTAACAAGACTTTTGCTCCATACATACCAGCACGATTAGCCGAGGCGATCCCGCCACTTCCGCCACCGACAACTATGTAATCATATTCCTTCATTCATCTGCCTCCTAATTCACGTTTACGTTCATTTTAATACATTCTGCAAAAAAAGAATTGATTTTTGTCCGATACCATTTTCTAAAAAAACACCCGCTAAAAATCAGCTTTCTTCCCAATTTAGCGAGTGATTTATTTATCAGTCTTTTTTCTTACGAATCATATCACCAGGTTTGACTGGTTGAGCAACAGGCATCGTTAAAATCATCATAGGGTTAGGTGCCCTGTCGATTGATTCGCCCTCATCATTTTTCATTTCTGTAACTGTCTGTTCAAAATGCTGAAAATGTGGTCCGTAAAATTCAATTTCATCACCTATTTTAAAATGATTTCGTTGGCGGACAGTCGCTATTCCGCTAGCTTCATCATAACTCAGAACTTCACCAATAAATTTGTAAACAGGAATCTTTCGGCGCGGACCAAATAATTGTTCATTTTCAGTCGGTACATGGTAATAAAATCCAGTCGATAATTCTCGTTGAGCTACTTTCCACAGTTCATCGATCCATTCTTGTTTACAGACATAATTATCTGGATCAGCCATATAGCTGTCAACGGCTGCTTTGTAAACATTAGATACAGTTGAAACGTAATGAATTGATTTCATCCGACCCTCGATTTTTAAGCTGTCAACGCCATTTTCAATCAAATCAGGAATATGTTCGATCATAGACATATCTACGGCACTCATAGAAAATTCTTCCGTAACATCACCATTTTCTGTTAATGAACGATGTTCTTGAGCGAAAGGCATATCGAATAATTCATACTTCCAGCGACAAGATTGCGAGCAACCACCACGATTAGCATCTCGCATTGACATATGATTGGATAGTGTACAACGGCCCGAATAAGAAATACACATTGCTCCATGGATAAATGCTTCAATTTGAATATCCGTATTGCGTCGTATCTCAGCTAATTCTTCCATTGAGACTTCCCGGGCCAACACAACTCGTTCCAGACCCTCATTTTGCCAAAATTTCAATGTCTCCGCATTAGTTGCAGACGCCTGTGTTGATAAATGGATCTCTAACCCAGGGGCTTCTGATGCACAAATTTCGATCAAAGCAGGATCAGAAATAATCACAGCTGAGATTCCAATGTCACGCAACTTCTTGAAGAACGCTCCGGCTCCTTCTTCATTACCTTCATGGGTCACCATGTTCGCAGCTACATAAACCTTAGCTCCATACTGATTCGCAAAAGCCACCCCCTCTTCCATCTCTTCAAATGAAAAATTTCCAGCCCGAGAACGCAATCCATATGCATCTCCACCGATATATACTGCATCTGCACCGTAGTGAATGGCGGTTTTTAATTTTTCCAATGTCCCGGCTGGTGCTAAAACTTCCGGCCGCTTCAATTTTCTTTCTGTCATATTGCTATTACTCCTATTTAATCGCTGTTGGGTCTAAATGATAAAAACCTGTATCCATTCCTCGACCAACAGGATGATATTTTTGAATTTCTTGTTGTGCGTTGTCAACCATCGCATCATCCCAAGAATTCGTTTCTATTGCTGCCTTAGCCTCTGCAAAAACTTTAGCAATCGCCACAAAATTCGCTCCAGGTGTAAACAAACCATCTAATTTCCATGTTTGATAACCTGCTTGATTAAGCTCTGACAATTCCTTAATCAAATTCAAATCATTATCAGCAAAAATATGTGTGCCATGTTGATCCTCGTAAATCGAATAATGTGTTTCTGCCTTTTTGGGTTCCGAAATAAACAATCCACGTTCCTTAGAAGTACTTTCCGATTGCTTCGTATAATTGAAATAATTATCTAATAGCGGGCGTTTTGATTGATGAATACAAGTGGCACCATAAACCAAAACTTCCACTGGAACTTCGACGTGTTGACTCAAACGCTGCATTTCTTCAAAAGGGACTTCGCGAGCCAACACCGCTCCAACTGCTCCTTTTTTCTGCCAAAAATTGATTTGTCGTGCATTGGTAACTAGAGTCTCCGCATCATAAATGTATGGCAAATCGTATTCCTGTAATAAATAAATCACACCCGTATCACCAACAACTACGTGATCTGGCTTTACATCTGCCAAAAAGGCTAAATATTCTGGTATCTTCTTCATCTTATCAGGATGCATGATACCATTTATAGCAACGTTCACTTTTTTCCCATTGGCGTGCGCCAAATCAATCAAAGCCTTTTGTTCTTCACGAGAAAAATAGTAGGGCAGTCGTAATCCAAAATCCTCTTCTCCTATGTATAGTGTATCCACTCCGACAGCTAATAATTCTTCAGCTTGCGCCATTGATTCTGCTGTCGCAATTAGTTCGATCATGGTATGTCCTCCTTTTAGACTTTCTCATACTATCATAGCTACAAAAAGTTTCCAACTGATGACAAAAAAAGAGAATGACGTTAAAACATCATTCCCAAGTTTTTTAAACTTTTTCTGGTATTTTTTCTTCTTTTGGATTTTTAACAGTTAATGTAATCTTGCCTTTGCTAGCCCCAATAGTCACTGTATCTCCCAACTGAATTTGACCAGATAAGAGTGCCTCAGCTAAGCGGTCTTCAATTTCTTTTTGCAATGCCCGACGAATTGGCCGTGCCCCATATTCAGGATCAAATCCAACTTTTCCAATAACATCATAAGCTGCCGATGTAATCTTCACTTTGATTTCATGCTCCTTCATACGATCTAAAACAGCACGACTCATGATTTTTACAATCTCATGAATTTGTTCTTGATCTAATGATTTGAACACTACAGTTTCATCAATCCGATTGAGAAATTCTGGACGGAAAGCCTTTTTCAATTCTTCTAGAATTCGTTTTTCCATCATTGCATGATCTTTACTGATATCCTTCACATTGAAACCAACATTTTTTTCTTCACGAATTTCCGTCGCTCCAATGTTAGAAGTCATAATTAAGATCGTATTACGGAAATCAACTTTCCGACCCTTCGAATCTGTTAAATGACCATCATCTAAGACTTGTAAAAGAATATTGAAAACATCTGGATGAGCTTTTTCCACTTCATCTAACAAAATAACTGAATAAGGTTTCTGACGAATTTTTTCGGTTAATTGTCCACCTTCTTCATATCCTACGTAACCAGGAGGCGATCCGATTAAACGACTCGTACTATATTTCTCCATATATTCAGACATATCGACTCGAATCAATGCTTCCTCACTGCCAAACATTGCTTCAGCCAGTGCCTTCGCCAATTCTGTCTTACCGACACCAGTTGGTCCTAAAAACATAAAAGAGCCAATCGGACGATTTGGATCTTTCAATCCACTGCGCGCTCGACGAATCGCCCGCGAGATAGCTTTAACAGCTTCCTCTTGACCAACAACTCGTTTATGCAGAACTTTTTCTAAATCTAACAGTCGTTGACTTTCTTTTTTCTCTAATTGCTGTAGCGGCACACCTGTCCATTGAGAAACGACTGCTGCAACATCTTCGTCAGTAACCTGATCAATATAGCCGTTTTCTTGCTTAGCAGCTTTAATTTTAGCTTGCTCCAATGTTTCAGATAATTGTTTTTCCCGTAAACGTAAACGAGCCGCCGATTCAAAGTCTTGATTTTGAATCGCCTTTTCTTTTTCTATTACTAAATCTTGAATTTCGTCTTCTAACTCAGTAAGCTCAGAAACTTCATCAGTCGAATCTAAACGAACTTTTGCAGAAGATTCATCCATCAAATCAATTGCTTTATCTGGTAATTGACGCGAGTTGATATATCGAACGGATAAAGATACTGCCGCATGCAGAGCCTCATCAGTAATTTCAACTCCATGATGATCCTCATAACGAGGACGTAAGCCTTTCAATATCTCTTCCGCTTCCTCCGGTGTTGGTTCTTCCACTTGCACTCTAGCAAAACGGCGCTCCAAAGCAGAATCTTTTTCAATATACTTTTGATATTCATCTAACGTTGTTGCACCAATTGTTTGAAATTCATCGCGAGCTAACGCAGGTTTTAAAATATTTGAAGCATCAATTGCACCTTCAGCTCCACCAGCACCAATCAAGGTATGCAGTTCATCAATAAATAGAATGATTTGACCATCATGATAAATTTCATCAATCACTTTTTTTAAGCGATCTTCGAATTCTCCACGATATTTCGTTCCAGCCACTAAGGCACCCATATCAAGCATCATCAGACGTTTTCCGCGCATATCTTCTGGTACATCTCCAGAAATAATTCGCTGAGCTAAGCCTTCAACAATCGCTGTTTTACCAACACCTGGCTCTCCAACTAACACCGGATTATTTTTAGTTCGACGACTTAAAATTTGAACTACGCGGCGAACCTCACTATCTCGACCTACCACTGGATCCAGTCGTTTTTCCTGTGCTAATTTTGTTAAATCCCGAGCCAATCCATCTAAAGTTGGTGTTCCTTGTGAATTGCTTTGTACAGGTTTCGCTGGTGCTTTTCGTCTACTACCAGTACCTTGATTTCCATTCGATGTTTCATTTACACCCATCTTCTTTAATAGAAGTTGACGCATCTTAGGCAAACTAAGTCCTAAATTAACTAAAATATGAGAAGCTAAGATTTCATCATCTCGTAATAGCCCTAATAATACATGTTCGGTTCCAACCAATTTTGCATTGAAGCGTTTAGCTTCATCATCAGCAAAAATTAAAATTTGCTTTGCTCTAGGGGAATAGGGTAGATAACCGCCTTCAGGATAAGACTTAACTGATCCGTATCCAGTCATATGCTCGATTTCTTCACGGATATCATTTTCGTTTGAATTCATTTGGCGCAGTGTTTTGCCTGCTATCCCTTGTTGTTCAATCACTAAAGCCAGTAATAAATGCTCCGAACCAACCGAGCGGTGTTTAAAGTATTTAGCTTCTTGTTGTGCAATAGCCAGCACGGCTTTTGCGCGTTCTGTATACAGCTGATCCATATTCCTCACTCCTTTTTCTCATAACTTAAACGTTCTAAAAATCCGTGAAGAATTCTTGAACGTAGTCTATTTTCAATTTGACTGATACCAAGAACATTCTTCGATACCGCACTCAACATCAAATTACCTTCTTTTTCAGTAATAATTTCTTCTTCAAATAATTTTTGAATAATTCCAAAAGCATTTGTTTCAGATATTTCACTTCCAAAAGACTCCATTAATTGCTTCAAAAAATAATGTTGATCAGAAATCTTAACTTTACTTATTCGGATATAACCACCACCACCCCGCTTACTTTCAACTAAATAACCCCGTTGAAAAGTAAAACGCGTGTTGATTACATAATTTATCTGAGAAGGCACGCAATTAAACAACTGTGCCATCTCTGCTCTGCGGATCTCGATGATTTCACTATTCTCCAAAATATCTTTCAAGTAAGACTCGATCAAATCAGAGGTATTTCTGCTCATAATATCGCCTCCTATTGACTATTCCTGACCATAATTATAGCGAATTTAGAGCATGAAATAAAGAAGAACGCCTTTCTTTAAATTAGGATAAAAAAAAAGAAGGCATTCACCTTCTTTTTTGATCGGGAAGACAGGATTCGAACCTGCGACCCCTTGGTCCCAAACCAAGTGCTCTACCAAGCTGAGCTACTTCCCGATAAACAAAAAAACTACGCGCCCAAGAGGAGTCGAACCCCTAACCTTTTGATCCGTAGTCAAACACTCTATCCAGTTGAGCTATGGGCGCATGTTCATATTATGCCGAGGACCGGAATCGAACCGGTACGGTGATCACTCACCGCAGGATTTTAAGTCCTGTGCGTCTGCCAGTTCCGCCACCCCGGCGTTCTTCCCTGGTCTTCAGGAAAGCGGAAAACGGGGTTCGAACCCGCGACCCCCACCTTGGCAAGGTGGTGCTCTACCACTGAGCTATTTCCGCGTGATGCCGGCTAAAGGACTTGAACCCTCGACCCTCTGATTACAAATCAGATGCTCTACCAACTGAGCTAAGCCGGCAACTACAAAAAAATAAAATGCGGGTGAAGGGACTTGAACCCCCACGCCGTAAGGCGCTAGATCCTAAATCTAGTGCGTCTGCCAATTCCGCCACACCCGCATATACTTATGAGCCGTACTGGGCTCGAACCAGTGACCCTCTGATTAAAAGTCAGATGCTCTACCAACTGAGCTAACGGCTCAAATGGAGGTTAACGGGATCGAACCGCTGACCCTCTGCTTGTAAGGCAGATGCTCTCCCAGCTGAGCTAAACCTCCATGAGTTCGCGTGGCGACGTCCTAATCTCACAAGGGGCAACCCCTCACTACAATCGGCGCTAAGAAGCTTAACTTCTGTGTTCGACATGGGAACAGGTGTATCCTTCTCGCTATCGCCACCACACTAGTATTTAATTGAGTAAACGTCGTTCACTCAAAACTGGATCAGAAACATTCTAACAACCGTGAATCAATTTTTGGTTAAGTCCTCGATCGATTAGTATCAGTCCGCTCCGTACATCACTGCACTTCCACTCCTGACCTATCTACCTGATCTTCTCTCAGGGATCTTACTTTCTTAAAGAAATGGGAAATCTCATCTTGAGGTGGGCTTCACACTTAGATGCTTTCAGCGTTTATCCCTTCCCTACATAGCTACCCAGCGATGCCTCTGGCGAGACAACTGGTACACCAGCGGTAAGTCCATCCCGGTCCTCTCGTACTAAGGACAGATCCTCTCAAATTTCCAACGCCCGCGACGGATAGGGACCGAACTGTCTCACGACGTTCTGAACCCAGCTCGCGTGCCGCTTTAATGGGCGAACAGCCCAACCCTTGGGACCGACTACAGCCCCAGGATGCGACGAGCCGACATCGAGGTGCCAAACCTCCCCGTCGATGTGGACTCTTGGGGGAGATAAGCCTGTTATCCCCAGGGTAGCTTTTATCCGTTGAGCGATGGCCCTTCCATGCGGAACCACCGGATCACTAAGCCCGACTTTCGTCCCTGCTCGACTTGTAGGTCTCGCAGTCAAGCTCCCTTGTGCCTTTACACTCTGCGAATGATTTCCAACCATTCTGAGGGAACCTTTGGGCGCCTCCGTTACTCTTTAGGAGGCGACCGCCCCAGTCAAACTGCCCATCTGACACTGTCTCCCACCACGATTAGTGGTGCGGGTTAGAGTGGTCATAACACAAGGGTAGTATCCCACCAGCGCCTCTGTCGAAACTAGCGTCCCGACTTCTACGGCTCCTACCTATCCTGTACATGTGGTACAAACACTCAATATCAAACTGCAGTAAAGCTCCATGGGGTCTTTCCGTCCTGTCGCGGGTAACCTGCATCTTCACAGGTACTAAAATTTCACCGAGTCTCTCGTTGAGACAGTGCCCAAATCGTTACGCCTTTCGTGCGGGTCGGAACTTACCCGACAAGGAATTTCGCTACCTTAGGACCGTTATAGTTACGGCCGCCGTTTACTGGGGCTTCAATTCGTACCTTCGCTTACGCTAAGCACTCCTCTTAACCTTCCAGCACCGGGCAGGCGTCAGCCCCTATACGTCATCTTTCGATTTTGCAGAGACCTGTGTTTTTGATAAACAGTCGCTTGGGCCTATTCACTGCGGCTGATCGTTAGATCAGCACCCCTTCTCCCGAAGTTACGGGGTCATTTTGCCGAGTTCCTTAACGAGAGTTCTCTCGCTCACCTTAGGATTCTCTCCTCGACTACCTGTGTCGGTTTGCGGTACGGGCCATTGTTTTCTCACTAGAAGCTTTTCTCGGCAGTGTGACATCAGGAACTTCGGTACTATTATTTCCCTCCCCATCACAACTTGTCCTTAGAGATGTAAGCATTTGACTCACATCAAGACTCATTGCTTGGACAGACATTTCCAATCGTCTGATTCCTTAGCCTCCTGCGTCCCTCCATTGCTCAAACAAAAACAACGGGTACAGGAATATCAACCTGTTATCCATCGCCTACGCCTTTCGGCCTCGGCTTAGGTCCCGACTAACCCTGGGCGGACGAGCCTTCCCCAGGAAACCTTAGTCATTCGGTGGACAGGATTCTCACCTGTCTTTCGCTACTCATACCGGCATTCTCACTTCTAAGCGCTCCAGCAGTCCTCACGATCTACCTTCAACGCCCTTAGAACGCTCTCCTACCAACACACCATTGGTGTGTTCCACAGCTTCGGTAAACTATTTAGCCCCGGTACATTTTCGGCGCAGGGTCACTCGACTAGTGAGCTATTACGCACTCTTTAAATGGTGGCTGCTTC